>ERZ773103.1920-NODE-1920-length-20680-cov-14.072824_pt1 | contig 20680 bp, 15 predicted proteins | sample MGYA00511118_ERZ773103 | MGnify/ENA primary metagenome ERZ773103 (study PRJEB29015, sample SAMEA2737821) | human gut metagenome | biome: human gut; feature: human-associated habitat; material: faeces | place: China | collected 2012 ... | reverse complement strand
CTCTCCCACTTTCCGGGACTGCTGACCGGGCCATTGCAGGGACAGGCTCAGAGATTGCAGCGGGTTCTCCCGCCTCTTCTTCCTTTTGTTCCGTTTCCGGGACTGCCGTATCTGCCTGAGCCTGTTCCTGCACAGCGCCGCTCTCCTCCTTCTGAGCCTCTTCCTCTGTCTGTTCCTTAAACGACCCCAAAGAAGCCTCTGTGGATATTTCTCCCTCAAAGGCGGCACTGTCTGCCTGTTTTTTTACTACAGACCTGGTATAACCGGTCACCAGAATGCCGATTACCAGAATCCCCAAAATCACCAGCCATATCCTTTTATCTTTCATATTCCATCATCCCTGTCTGACTCAATTTCACTTTCCAGTGATACATTATCACAAAAACGGATAATTGTGAATACGATTTTCAAAGGAGTAATACATTGTAAGATATCTGTAATATCTAAAAAGGACTCCTATTGGAGTCCTTCATCGATCATCAGATCAGTTCCGTCGGCAGCCGTCGTAGCCAGCTGGTCGCAGCGTTCATTTTCCAGATGGCCCGCATGGCCCTTTACCCATATAAAGGTGACCTGATGAGGCTCCTTTGCTTTTAAAAGGCGCTTCCACAGGTCAATATTTTTTACCGGCCCGCTCTTTCCCCGATCCCAGTTTTTTGCCACCCAGCCTTCGATCCAGTGTTTGTTAAAGGCGTCTGTCAGATATTTGGAATCGGAATAAAGGGAAACCGCGCAGGGACGGTTCAGGGCTTCCAGGCCTGCAATCGCCGCCATAAGCTCCATGCGGTTATTGGTGGTGCGGACATAGCCACCGGACATGGTTTTTTCGTAGCGCTTTCCGGTCCGGTCTGTATAGTGCATTACTACGCCGTAGCCGCCGGGACCGTCCGGGTTTCCCCGGGCGGAACCGTCTGTATAGATCTGTACTTCTGTCATTGTTTTTGTCTCTCCTGTTGTTCATTGATAAGAAGCGGCACTTTACCGGTCCCACTTCTCGCACAGAGCCAGAATCTGCTCTGTAAACCGGGCCAGATCCCGGTTGGCACCGCCCTGGTTATGGCTGATCACATCCAAAAGCCGGCTGCCTGCGTCTACCAGTCTGGTATAAACGCCTGTGGCCTTGCGTCTGGCCTCTGTCTCCTTCTCAACCAGAACCGGCTCTGTCTGGCAGATCCAGCAGTTCTTTATAAGGTCAAACTGGGAACCGGAGTACGGGGCATCCGCCGTCAGCCTGAGCTGGTTTTGAAGAGCCTCTGTAAAGGCGGTGCAGGATTCCTCATTTCCATGTACTACAAATACATGGGAGGGCTGTTTTTCAAAGGCTGAGATCCAGGCAAGGAGACCGTCTCTGTCTGCATGGCCGCTGATGCCGTCTATGGTTTCAATGTGAGCCCGCACGTCAATTTCCTCTCCGAAAATCTTTACCGCCGGCGCGCCATCCTGAAGAACCCGGCCAAGGGTTCCCACGGCCTGGTAACCTACAAAAAGAATCGTAGATTCTTTGCGCCACAGGTTATGTTTTAAATGATGGCGGATACGGCCTGCATCGCACATACCGGCTGCGGAAATAATAACCTTGGGCGTCATGTCAAAATTGATGTTTTTGGATTCATCACTGGTAACTGAAAGCTTCAGCCCTTTAAAATCAATGGGGTTGATCCCCCGCTCTACCAGTGCCTTTGTCTCATCATCATAGCAGTCCAGAAGGTTTTCCGTAAATACCTGTGTGGCCTCCACAGCCAGGGGACTGTCCACATACACCAGAAATCCATCGTGGCCGTGAACCAGATTATGTTCCTTGATATGGCGGATCATATAAAGAAGCTCCTGGGTACGGCCTACGGCAAAGGCGGGAATCACCACATTCCCTGAACGGTCCAGCGTTTCCTGGATGATCCTTGTCAGGCTCTCTACATAGGTAGTGGTCTTTTTGTGGTATCTGTTTCCATAGGTGGATTCCATCACCACATAATCTGCCTCTGAAATATACTGAGGGTCACGGATCAGCGGTTTGCTTTTATTTCCGATATCGCCGGAAAATACGATCTTTCGCTCCTCATCCCCCTCTTTGGCCCAGATTTCAATGGAAGCAGAGCCAAGCAGATGGCCCACATCGGTAAACCGGAGGGTCAGATTGTCATTCAGCTTAAACACCTGACCATATGCTACACCCTCAAAATGGCTCAGTACGCCCTCGGCATCCTCTACCGTATAAAGAGCCTCTACCTCGCCGCGTCCGGCTCTTTTAGCCTTCCTGTTTTTCCATTCTGCCTCCATCTCCTGGATGTGGGCACTGTCGCGAAGCATGATCTGGCATAAATCCATCGTGGCATAGGTGGTAATGACCCGGCCCTTAAAGCCTCTGGCATAAATCCACGGCAGCAGGCCTGCGTGGTCAATATGGGCGTGTGTGAGAAAAACGTAATCAATCTCACTGTAGCTTACAGGCAGCTCTGCATTGACGTATGGATTATTCCCCTGCTCCATGCCGCAGTCGATCAGCACCTTACTGCCTCCTGCCTCAAGAAAATGACAGCTTCCCGTTACTTCATGATCTGCTCCGATAAAGGTTAGTTTCATATGCATTCTCCCCTCTGAAGGTGGTTGAATAAAAAGTATAATAGTCTGTCAACTTGTAGGTATTATACCATATTCACAGTATGATTTGCAATATTTATAAAAATTTTATATAATAATACAAATCATACCCCCATTACTATCATTGATGATCTTCTGCAGCGTATCCTGAAGCTTCATCTGGCAGTCCTCTGTCATCTGGGAGATCTTGGCCTGGATTCCATCCTCTACGATCTGTTCAATGGACTTCCCGAAAATATTGGCATCCCATACGCCCTCCTCGCTTTCTCCCGCATTGGATTTAATATAGGCGATGAGGTCTCTGGCCTGCTGTTCACTTCCCACGATTGGGGCAATTTCCGTCTCAATATGAGCCTTGATCAGGTTAATGGACGGAGCCTGCGCCTTCATTTTTACCCCGTATTTGTTTCCGTGGCGGATCACCTGTGGTTCGTCTAAGAGGATTTCCTCCCGCTCTGGCATCATGACGCCATACCCCTTGATCCGTGCCTGAGCCAGCGCATTTTTGACCTTTTCATACTCCTTCTGCATCCGGGCCAGACCGGGTGCGCCCTGCCCCATGCGCGGCAGGGCGTGCAGGGCTTCAATTGCCTGTTGGGTCGTCATTCTTCGTCCTCCTCATAGTTATCCTCGTCGGGTTCGGGGCGGTTCAGCTGTGCCTCGTGGGCACGGTGGGCGGCGCGGCGGGCCAGCCGCTCATACTCGCGGCGGCGCAGCTCCGCGCTCTCGGCGCGCAGAGCGCGGTTTTCCTGCTTGACGCGGATGAATGCGGTAACGCCGCGCACAATCAGCAGGATGATGAGTGCAAACAGCAGTCCCGCCACGACGCCGGACATATCGATCCAGACATCCACCACCGACGAGGTGCGGTTGGGGCTGTGCAGCTGGATGGTCTCATCCATCAGCGCCGTTGTCATGCCGCCCAGCAGCGGCCAGCTCATGTGGCGCACAAAATGCTTTGTGTACACGCGGATGCAGAGCATCAGCAGAAAGCCCTCCAGCGCAAACTCCGAAAAGTGCGCGAGCTTACGGATCAGATGCTCCGACAATGGGCCGAGATGCACCTTGGCCAGCGCACCGTTGACCAACTGCATGACGGCCTGGCTGCGTGCGGACGACTGGGCACCGTTTTCCAGTGAGTTGCGAAAGATAAACATAATGCAGGCGATCAGCGCCGCCGTAAATACCACGCGGAACAAGATCAGCCACGGACTGGTTCTTTCTTTTTCCATAATACTCCTTTATAGATACTCCTCTATAAACCTGTATTATAGCACGCAGCCCGCATAAGAGCAAGCGCCCTGCCGCAGTTTTCCTCATACTATAGGCCCGGCCTTGTAAGTTGTCAAGGTATGGTTTTTGTGGTATTCTAATGAAAAGAATACATTTTGTGGGGGGAATGGCCATGAACATCCAGATTTTCGGCACGAACAAGAGCTTTGACACCAAAAAGGCACAGCGGTGGTTTAAGGAGCGCGGCATCAGATTCCAGATGATTGACATGAAGGAAAAAGGCATGAGCCGCGGCGAGTTTGACAACGTCTGCCGCGCCGTGGGCGGCTGGGCAAAGCTCGTCGACGAGAACGCAAAGGACAAGGACACACTGGCGCTTTTGAAATGGCTCGACGAGAGCCAGCAGGCCGACAAGCTGTTCGAGAACCAGCAGCTCTTCCGCCAGCCCATTGTGCGCAACGGCAGACAGGCCACCGTAGGCTACTGCCCCGAGGTGTGGGAGAAGTGGGAGTAAGACAGCGCACCTCTCTGCAGGAGCCTAGAGGCCCGACAGATTTGCGCACCCGCCCTTGACAAATCCGCCGCATTGCGGTACATTATAAGGTACAAATGCAGTGCGAAAGAGTGTGCCCGCGTCGTACCTTTGCAGCAAGCCGGGGAGGATGCAAGCCCGGTACGGTGCGGCGGGTGCTGTCACTTTCAAGCAGGCGCGGTGAGAGGGGCTTCTCCCCTGCCAGCCGCGCACGGGGTTGCCGCCGTTATCAGGGCAGGCGGGCTTGTCGGCCTGCCGCAAAGCGGCCCGATCGGGCAACTTGGGTGGTACCGCGACTTGAGCTTTTCAGGCCGTCCCATGATAAACTCATGGGGCGGCCTTTTTTATTTTGTCCAAATGTAAAAATCACGCCCCGCACATTCACGAGGAGGTTTACACTATGCCGAAGGAACTCGCCAAACAGTATGCCCCGCAGGGCACCGAGGATCGCATCTATCAGAACTGGTGCGACAAGGGGTATTTCCATACCCAGATCGACCGCAGCAAAAAGCCGTTTACCATCGTCATGCCGCCGCCGAACGTCACCGGCCAGCTGCACATGGGCCACGCCATGGATGAGACCTGGCAGGACATCCTGACCCGCTACAAGCGGATGCAGGGCTATGCCGCGCTGTGGGTGCCCGGCACCGACCATGCGTCCATTGCCACCGAGGCCAAGGTCGTCGCCAAGATGCGCGAGGAGGGCCTGACCAAGGAGATGGTGGGCCGCGACGGCTTTCTGGAGCGTGCCTGGGACTGGAAGAACACCTATGGCAACCGCATCGTCAGCCAGCTGAAGAAGCTGGGCTGCTCCTGCGACTGGCAGCGCGAGCGCTTCACGATGGATGAGGGCTGCTCCGACGCCGTCAAGGAGGTCTTTGTCCGTCTGTACAACGAGGGGCTGATCTACCGCGGCAACCGCATGGTCAACTGGTGCCCCCACTGCAACACCTCGATTTCCGACGCCGAGGTCGAGTATGAGGCCAAGGAGGGCAGCTTCTGGCATCTGCTCTACCCCGTCAAGGAGACCGGCGAAATGCTGGAGCTGGCCACGACCCGCCCCGAGACGATGCTGGGTGATACCGCTGTTGCCATCAACGCCGAGGACCCGCGCTACAAGCACCTGCACGGCTGCCATGTCGTGCTGCCGCTGCTGGGCCGCGAAATCCCCATCGTCTGCGACGAGCACGCCGACATGGAGAAGGGCACCGGCGTTGTGAAGATCACCCCCGCCCACGACCCCAACGACTTTGAGGTCGGCAAGCGCCACGACCTGCCGATGATCCGTGTGCTGACCTACGACGGCCACATGACCGGCGCTGCCGACAAGGCCGCCGTCGATGCCGAGAAGGCCACGGGCCGCGCTGCTGCCGACGAGCCGGACGTGCTGGACTGTGGCAAGTATGCCGGCATGACCGCGCTGGAGGCCCGCAAGGCCATTCTGGCCGATTTGGAGGCCTGCGGTGCGCTGAAGGAGACCGAGCCGCTGACCCACGACGTTGGCACCTGCTACCGCTGCCACTCGGTCATTGAGCCGATGGTCTCCAAGCAGTGGTTCGTCAAGATGGCGCCGCTGGCCAAGCCCGCCATCGAGAGCGTCGAGAAGGGCGAGATCAAGTTCGTGCCCGAGCGCTTCACCAAGAACTATATCAACTGGATGAAGGGTGGCCGCGACTGGTGCATCAGCCGCCAGCTGTGGTGGGGCCACCAGATCCCCGCCTGGTACTGCGACGACTGCGGCGAGACCGTCGTGGCCAAGCAAGCCCCCTGCACCTGCCCCAAGTGCGGCAGCTCCAACATGACCCAGGACCCCGACACGCTGGACACCTGGTTCAGCTCTGCCCTGTGGCCGTTCTCCACGCTGGGCTGGCCCAACGAGAACGCCGAGGATTACAACTACTTCTACCCCACGAACACGCTGGTCACCGGCTATGACATCATCGGCTTCTGGGTGTCCCGCATGATCTTCTCGGGTCTGGCCTACACCGGCAAGGCACCGTTTGACACGGTACTGATCCACGGCATTGTCCGCGACAGCCAGGGCCGCAAAATGTCCAAATCCCTGGGCAACGGCATAGACCCGCTGGAGGTCATTGAGCAGTACGGCGCGGACGCGCTGCGCATGATGCTGATCATCGGCTCCACCGCAGGCAACGATATGCGCTACAGCGATGAAAAAGTCCTTGCCTGCCGCAACTTTGCCAACAAGCTGTGGAACGCCTCCCGCTTTGTGCAGATGAACCTGCCCGAGGACTTTGAGCCGGGTCTGCCCGAGGAAAGCCTGCTCGACATGAGCGACAAGTGGATTTTGTCCGAGCTTGCCAAGGTCGCCGCCGAGGCTACCGCCAACCTCGACAAGTACGAGCTGGGTCTGGCCGCCGAGAAGGTCGAGAACTTCATCTGGGAGGTCTACTGCGACTGGTATATCGAGATCTGCAAGACCCGCCTGAACGGCGAGGACGCGGCAGCCGCCGACGCGGCCCGCAAGGTGCTGGTCTACGTGCTGGACAAGGCGCTCAAGCTGCTGCACCCCTTCATGCCGTTCATCACAGAGGAGATCTATCAGGCTCTGCCCGGCAGCGCCGAGACCATCATGAACGAGAAGTGGCCCGGCGACGAGAACATGAAGGTCTGGGCCGAGGACTGCGCCGACTTTGAGAAGCTGATGGACTACATCAAGGCTGTCCGCGCCATGCGTGCCGAGATGAACGTCCACCCCGCCAAAAAGACGAGCATGGTCATTGAGACTGCCTCCCCCGCCGCGTTTGAGAAGGGCGGCGCGTATCTGGCCCGCTTTGCCTTTGCCACCGACGTGACGGTCACGGCAAAGTACGAGGGCAGCACCGACGGCATGGTCAACGTGGCGACCCCCGACGCGAAGGGCTTTATCCCGATGATGGAGCTGATCGACCGCGACAAGGAGCTGGCCCGCCTGAACAAGGAGCTGACCAAGGCCGAGAAGGAGCTGGGCATGTTCACGAACCAGCTGAGCAACCCGAAGTTCGTCGAGAAGGCCCCGGCGAAGCTCGTCGAGGAGACCCGCGCCAAGCTGGCTGCCGCCCAGGACAAGGCCGCCAAAATCAAAGAGAGCATTGCGGCGCTGGGGTAAGTCTGACAGCTTCCCCCGTGGGGGAAGCTGTCACCGCAGGTGACTGATGAGGGCAGCGTTTCCGCCGCAGCTCGTTCACGGGCAATACTGGCACACCCGCCCCTCATCCGGCCCTTCGGGCCACCTTCCCCCGTAGGGGAAGGCTTTTCAGCCACAAACAAAAAATAACCCCGCCCCGTCAGGAACTGCATCCTGACGGGGCGGGGTTTTCTCGTTACAGCACAAAAATTGCAGGGAAAAAGTTCAAAGCAAATTACTTGCGGCGCTTGCCCTTGCCGCCCTTGCGGGTGTTGGTCTTGGCAGCGGCGGTCTTGACGGCCTCGACGGCCTTCTCGGCTGCGGGCTTGGCAGCCTCAACAGCCTTCTCAACGACAGGCTCGGCAGCCTTGACGGCCTTCTCGACGACGGGCTTCGCAGCCTCGACGGTTTTCTCAACGACGGGCTCGGCAGCCTTGACGGCCTTCTCGACGACGGGCTTCGCAGCCTTGACGGCCTTCTCAGCGGCAGGCTTGGCAGCCTTGACGGCCTTCTCGACGACAGGCTCAGCAGCCTTGACGACCTCGGTGGCGGCCTTCTCGGCAGCGGCCTTAGCCTTAACGGTGGTGGCCTTCACGCTGGTCTTGGGCTTGCGGGTGACCTCGTTGATGGTCCAGAACTGGTTGTCACCGTTGACGTCAGCCCAGATCTGCAGCACGGTGCCGTTCTCGGTAGCCATGCCGGGGTCCAGCAGCTTGCCGGCCAGGTTGGACTTGATCTTGACGCGGCCATCGTTGGTAGGCTCCACGACCCACAGCTGGCTGGATGCCTGGGCACCCTCCCACTGGTGGACGCGGGTGCCGTCGCTGACGCCGCCCATGTCCAGATCCATCATCTTGCCGGTGAAGCGGTTCTGGATGCGGTAAACGCCGTCGCCTGCTGCGACGAAGTTCCACTGCTGCCACTCAAAGTTGGCGTTGTCCATCAGCTGGATCTTCGCGCCATTGTCAATGTTATAGTCAGCAACCTCAATGACCTTGCCGTTGGCGGCGCTGATGGTATAGAACTTACCCTCGGTAAGTACGGTCTGTGCAATCTTCTTCGGTGCCATATTTGTTCCTCCTATAGGTATATCATGTATATTATGCGGCAAATCTTGTTTGTAGTTTCCCTCATGCCGCGTGGTCAAACACCGCTTTTTGCGTGTCTACGTATCCTATTATAACCACTTTTTACCTTCCCGTCAACTTTTTGGCGCTGTTGCGGCATTTTGCACAAAAACCGCCGGGACGGCAGATGCTATCCCGGCAGTTTTGATTGATTTTATGCCGTTTTGCGGCTTTTTTCGACATCTCTGCGCTTAAGAGTTCTCGGCAAAGTTGCCGGTGTACAGGCGGTAATAGCGGCCCTTCTGGGCGATCAGCTCGTCGTGGGTGCCGCGCTCAATGATACGGCCCTGCTCCAGCACCATGATGCAGTCCGAGTTGCGCACGGTGGACAGACGGTGGGCAATGACGAAGGTCGTGCGGCCATACATCAGGCCGTCCATGCCGTCCTGCACAAGCTTCTCGGTGCGGGTGTCGATAGAGGACGTTGCCTCGTCCAGGATCAGCACCGGCGGGTCTGCGACAGCCGCGCGGGCAATCGCCAGCAGCTGGCGCTGGCCCTGGCTCAGATTCGTGCCGTCGCCGGTCAGCATCGTGTTGTAGCCGTCGGGCAGATGTTTGATGAAGGTATCCGCATTCGCGAGCTTCGCGGCGGCCATGCACTCCTCATCGGTGGCGGTCAGGCGGCCATAACGAATGTTCTCCATGACTGTGCCGGTGAACAGGTGGGTATCCTGCAGGACGATGCCCAGAGAGGAGCGCAGCGCGTCCTTCTCAATGGACTTGATGTCGTGGCCGTCGTACAGAATCCGGCCCTTCTGGATGTCGTAGAAGCGGTTGATAAGGTTCGTGATCGTCGTCTTGCCCGCGCCGGTGGAGCCGACAAAGGCGATCTTCTGCCCCGGACGGCCATATAGGTTGATGTCATGCAGGACGATCTTCTTCTCGTCGTAGCCGAAGTCCACATCCTTAAAGACGATGTCGCCCTCCAGCTTGGTGTACTGGGGCTTGCCGTCGGCATCCATGCGTTTCCACGCCCACATGCCGGTGGACTCGTTCGTCTCGGTGACAGTATCGTCCGCTTCGTACTTGGCGTGGACCAGGGTGATGTCGCCCTCGTTGACCTCGGGCTTTTCATCCAGCAGCGCAAAGATACGCGCACCACCGGCCAGCGCCATAACGACGGAGTTCAGCTGCATGGAGATCTGGCTGATGGGCTGGTTGAACTGGCGGGTCAGCACAAGGAAGCTGGCGAGGCCGCCCAGCGTAAAGCCGCCGAAGCCGTTGATAGCCAGCGCACCGCCGAGGATGGCGCAGAACACGTAGGACAGGTTGCCAAGCTGGCCGTTGACGGGCATTGCTACCAGCGAATAGGAGTTTGCCTTGTCGGCACTGTGGAACAGCTCATCGTTGAGCCTGTCGAACTCCTCAATGGCAATTTCCTCATGGCAAAAGACCTTGATGACCTTCTGGCCGTTCATCATTTCCTCAATGTAGCCGTTGACCTTGCCCAGCTCCTGCTGCTGCTTGATGAAGTATTTGCCAGAGTTGCCGGTCAGGTACTTCGTCGCCAGCAGCATGACGCCGACCATCGCGAGGGCCAGCACCGTCAGGGGGACGCTCAGATAGAGCATCGAGGCCAGCACGCCGACGAGGGTCACAACCGTGTTGACGAGCTGCGGCAGGCTCTGGCTGATCATCTGGCGCAGCGTGTCAATGTCGTTCGTGTAGACCGACATAATGTCGCCGTGGGCGTGGGTGTCAAAGTATTTGATGGGCAGCGTCTGCATGTGGGTGAACATCTCGTCACGCAGATCCTTCAGCGTGCCCTGGGTGATCCTTGCCATCAGGCGGTTCTGCACAAAGACAGCAGCGATGCCGACGCAGTAGATGACTGCCACGCGCAGGATAGCCGCGGCCAGGCCGCTGAAGTCCGTGCTGCCCGCCTTGAGCAGCGGCAGAATGTAGCTGTCGATCAGCGTCTGGGAGAACATGACGCCCTGCAGCTGGGCGAACACAGCCAGCAGAATGCAGCAGAGCACCACAATGACCTGTGCCTTATAGCGGCTCATGACATAGGCGAGGATGCGCTTGAACACCTTGCCGGGGTTTTCGACCTTGGGGCGGGGGCCATTGCTGCGCCCGCCGGGACCGACCTTTACGACTTTAGGCTGCTGTGCCATTATGCCTCCCCTCCCTTCTCATCAAAGTCGCCGGAACCTTTGGTCTGGCTGTTGTAGACATCCTGGTAGATGGCATTTGTTTTCAGCAGGTTGGCCGGGGTGTCAAAGCCGCTGACCCTGCCGTTGTCGAGCACGAGGACCTTGTCCGCATTTTCCACGGAGGAAATGCGCTGGGCGATGATGAACACCGTCGTGCCGGGGATTTTTTCCGCAAACGAATGGCGGATCTTTGCGTCCGTCGCGGTATCGACGGCGGAGGTGGAGTCGTCCAGGATCAGGATGCGGGGCTTTTTCAGCAGTGCGCGGGCAATGCAGAGGCGCTGCTTCTGGCCGCCGGAGACGTTGTTGCCGCCCTGCTCGATGTGGGTCTGGTACTTGTCGGGGAAGCGCTCGATAAATTCATCGGCGCAGGCCTGCTTGCAGGCGTCCTCGATCTCGGCGTCGGTGGCGTCGGGGTTGCCCCAGCGCAGGTTCTCGGCAATCGTGCCGCTGAACAGCTCGTTCTTCTGCAGCACCATGGCGACGTTGTTGCGCAGGGTGTCGAGGTCATATCTGCGCACATCAACGCCGCCGATGGTCACGCTGCCCTCGGTCACGTCGTACAGACGCGGCAGCAGCTGCACAAGGCTGGACTTAGCCGAACCGGTGCCGCCAATGATGCCGATGGTCTCGCCGGACTTGATGTCGAGGTCAATGTCCTCGAGGGCCTTCTTGCCATCCTTTTTATAGGCAAAGCTGACGTGGTCGAACTTGACGGAGCCGTCCCTGACCTCCATAACAGGGTTCTCACCGTTCGTCAGGTCGGACTGCTCGTCCAGCACCTCGGCCACGCGCTTAGCGGAGGCTGCAGACATCGTGATCATGACGAACACCATGGACAGCATCATCAGGCTCATAAGGATATTCATGCAGTAGCTCAGCATGCTCATCAGGTCGCCGGTGGTGAAGGTCGTTGCGCCGGAGCTGACGATGAGCTGGGCACCGATCCAGGAGATGAGCAGGATGCAGCTGTAGACGGTCAGCTGCATGAGCGGGGCGTTCCAGGCCAGGATCAGCTCGGCACGCATCAGCAGATTGCGCACATTCTCGCTGGCCTTGCGGAACTTCTCGCCCTCAAACTTCTCGCGCACATAGGCCTTGACAACGCGGATGGCGGAGACATTCTCCTGCACGCTCTCGTTCAGGTCGTCGTACTTGCGGAATGCCTCGCCGAAGTACTTGGTGGCGCGGCTCATAATAAAGGCGAGCGCACAGCCCAGCAGGATGACGGCGATCAAATAGATGTTTGCCAGCCGACGGTTGATCGTGTAGGACATGATCAGCGCCACGATCATGCTGGCGGGCGCACGCACCGACATGCGCAGCAGCATCTGGTAGGCGTTCTGGATGTTGGTGACGTCGGTGGTCATGCGGGTGACCAGGCCCGCGGTGGAGTACTTGTCAATGTTGGCAAAGCTGAAGGTCTGGATGTTGCGGAACATGCCGCGGCGCAGGTTGCGGGCAAAGCCCGTGGCCGCGTGGGAGCCGGCCACCGCGCCCAGAATGCCGAACAGCAGGCCGAACAGCGCCGCGACGACCATCTGTGCGCCGACGGTGTAGATGACCTGCATATTGCCCGGCGTGACGCCGTTGTCAATGATGGAGGCCATCAGCTTCGGGATGATCATTTCCATGATGACCTCCGCGATCATAAGGATCGGCGTCAGCACGGAGACCAGGCGGAAGCCCTTGGTTTCACGTCCGAGTGTTTTTAACAATTGGTATTTCCCCTCTCTTGGTTGGTATTTTCCTCTTGCAGGATGTGCTGTGCGTTGCGCAGGGTCTGCTCCAGCACAGCGCGGGCCGCGGCGGCCTGCTGCGGGTCAATGCCGCTTTGCAGGTCATCCTCAAACCGCGCAATGCTTGCCTCGATCTGCTTGTGACAGGCGCGGCCCTTCTCTGTGGCGATAAGGCGCTTTAAGCGGGCGTCTTTCGCCACGGCGCTGCGGGTGATGAAGCCATCCTGCTCCATACCCTGCAACATGGCGGTGACGCTGGAGCGGCGAATGTTGAACCACTGCTCAATGTCGCGCTGGTAGACGTCGCGGCCCTGGCGCTCGGCACGGACGATGTCGCCCAGCACCATGCCGCGCACGCCCGACAGCTCCGAGCTGACCTCGGCGTTGATGCGGGCATCCAGCGCACGGCGGATGAGCCGCGAGGTCTGGTTCAGCAGTGCGCCGAAGTGGGCATCCGCGCAGCAGCCGCAGTCATCATGCGATGATTCGTGCATTTCTTCCCTCCTTTACGATTTTCGGGTCCAAGAAGTTAGATTTCGAATTGTTCGTTGTCTAACTGTTCGTTTGCGTACTTTACCAGTATAACACCGGATCGGGGAATGTCAAGAGGGACGGCGCGGAGTTTTTTGTATAGTGCAACGGCAAACGGGCAGAGCCCCGTCACCCTGCGCTTTCCCGATTCAACGTAGGGGCGGATTCCATATCCGCCCGTGCCCGGCTGTCTTTATTCGCCGCTTTCCCTCTCCACCCCCAGATACGGCAGCACCTTTCCCAGTACCTCGGCGCACACCGGCCCGGAGAGCGCGCCGCCGCTCGTCGTCCAGCTGTGGGGCTCATCCAGGCAGACCAGCACAGCGACCTTGGGGTCGTCGATGGGCGCAACGGAGACAAAGCTCGCAATGCGCGCGCCCTCGTTGGCGCTGTCCAGCTTTTGGCTCGTGCCGCTCTTGCCGCCGATGCGGTAGCCCGCCAGCGCGGCCTGCTTACCCGTGCCGCCTGTAACGACACCCTCCATCAGGCGGCACATCGTGGCTGAGGTTTCCGCGCTGATGACGCGGCGCTTCACCGTCGGCTGCACTTCCTTCACAACAGTGCCGTCAGGCGCCGTGATTTTCGCCACAACGTAGGGCTGCATCAGCTCGCCGCCGTTTACCACCGCACAGACCGCCGTGAGCATCTGCAGGTAGCTGACCTTGCTGCTCTGCCCGAACGAGCAGCTCGCCAGCTCCACCGGGCCCATCCGGTCCGCCGTGTAGTATTCGCTGCGCCTGACCTCGCCCGGCAGGTCGATGCCCGTGGCCTCCCGCAGGCCGAAGGCCGCAAAGTAATCGCAGAAGCGTTCTTTTCCAAGCCGCGCACCGATCTGGATAAAGCAGGGGTTGCAGCTGACAGCCAGCCCCCGGGCGAAGGTCTCGGTGCCGTGGACATGCCCGTTTGCACAGCGGAACCGCGTGCCTGCGACGGTTATTTTACCCGCGCAGGTGAAATAGTCCGTGGCCTTACACGCCCCGGAGTCCAGCGCCGCCGACGCCGTGATGAGCTTGAACACGCTGCCCGGCTCATACAGGTCACTGATGGCCTTGTTGCGCCACTGTGCCTGCTGTGCCTTTTGCAGCGCGGCGCTGCGCTCCTCGCCGGTCAGGGCATTCACAGCGTCGCGGACTTCTTTATTTATAAGGGTCCGCGGCGCGTTCGGGTCGTAGTCGGGCTGGCAGGACATCGCCAGCACGGCCCCGGTGTGGACGTCCATCACGATGCCGACGCCGCGCTCGGCCACATGATGCTCCGTCACGGCGGCGGACAGTGCGCTTTCGAGCCAGTGCTGAATGTTCGCGTCGATGGTCAGCGTCAGCGTGCTGCCGGGCACGGCGTCCACCAGCGTCTGGTAGTGGGTCGGCATATCGTAGCCCCAGGCGTTCTTGGCGGTCAGGATGCGCCCGTTCTGCCCAGTCAATTCGTCGTTGTAACGCAGTTCCAGCCCCCACAGGCCCGCGTTGTCCACGTCGGTAAAGCCTAAAATGCCGCCCATAAAATCCCCCTGCGGGTAGACGCGGCGGGTATCCTGCCGAATTTGTATGCCGTCCACACCGTTCGCCCGGCACCAGTCCCGCACAGCGTCGGCCATCGTCTTATCCACGCGGCGGCGCAGCAGGCAGTCGTTGGAGGTTCGCTGGCTGAATTTGGCCAGCGTATCGGCGTAGTCCAGCTCTAAAATTTCGCTCAACGCCCGCGCAGCCGGTTCTACGGCGTCGTCGGCCATCTCCCGCGGGGCGGCGCGGATGGTCCAGCAGGTCTCGCTGGCGGCCAACAGCGTACCGTCGGCGGAATAGATCTCCCCGCGGGCGGCAGGCAGCGTGGCCCCGCGCAGCTGCTGGTCGGCGGCGCGTGCCGCGTAGCCGCCGGGGTCGCGCAGCATCAGCACAAACAGCCGCACCGTCAGCCCGCCCAGACACCCCACCGCCAGCACCGCCGCCAAAAGCCGCATGCGCATGCGCATTTTTGTATTCTGCTGCGGCGTGATCGGACGCATAGCTCCTGCCCCCTTCCCCATAGAACAGCCTATGAGTGTTCCACTGGCAAAATGCTGAATTATTGCCGGAAAATTCTCTGTATTGTCGATTGACCGTTTAGACACATAAGGTGTATACTGTTAATAGCAGATTTTGACATTTAATTGTCAAAGTTCGAAAGAGCTATTTTAAAGGAGGCAAACCCTATGGCTAGATTTACTTTACCCCGTGACCTTTACCACGGCCCCCACGCGCTGGAAGCGTTGAAAACGCTGCCCGGCAAGCGCGCCATGATCTGCGTCGGCGGCGGTTCGATGAAGCGCTTCGGCTTCCTGGACCGCGCCGAGGCATACTTAAAAGAGGCCGGCATGGAGGTAGAGCTGTTTGAAGGCATCGAGCCCGACCCGTCCGTGGAGACGGTCATGAAGGGTGCTGCCGCCATGGAAAAGTTCCAGCCCGACTGGATCGTCGCAATCGGCGGCGGCTCCCCCATCGACGCAGCCAAGGCCATGTGGATCAAGTACGAGTACCCCGACATCACGTTTGAGGATATGTGCAAGGTGTTCGGCATCCCGCCGCTGCGCCGCAAGGCCCACTTCTGCGCTATCTCCTCCACCTCCGGTACGGCCACCGAGGTCACGGCCTTCTCGATCATCACCGATTACCAGAAGGGTATCAAGTACCCCATTGCCGACTTTGAGATCACGCCCGATGTCGCCATCGTTGACCCCGAGCTGGCCCACACGATGCCCAAGAAGCTCGTCGCCCACACCGGCATGGACGCCATGACCCACGCCATCGAGGCCTACGTCTCCACCGCGAACTGCGACTTTACCGACCCGTTGGCCCTGCACGCCATCGAGATGATCCAGGCGGATCTGGTCGGCAGCTACAACGGCGATATGGATAAGCGCGACGCGATGCACAATGCCCAGTGCCTGGCCGGTATGGCGTTCTCGAACGCGCTGCTCGGCATCGTACACAGCATGGCCCACAAGACCGGCGCGGCGTTTGCCGATTACGGCGCACACATCATCCACGGCGCAGCCAACGCCATGTACCTGCCCAAGGTCATCGCCTACAACGCGAAGGACCCCACCGCCAAGGCACGCTACGGCGTCATTGCCGACAAGATGCACCTGGGCGGCGAGAACGACGACGAGAAGGTCGCGCTGCTCATCCAGTATCTGCGCGGCATGAACGACGATCTGAACATCCCGCACTGCATCGGCCACTACGGCCCCGACTCCTACCCCGCCGAGCAGGGCTTTGTCCCCGAGAACGTATTCCTCGAAAGATTGCCCGAGATCGCAAAGAACGCGATTGCCGATGCCTGCACCGGCTCCAACCCGCGCCAGCCGACCCAGGAGGAGATGGAAAAGCTGCTGAAGTGCTGCTACTACGACACCGAGGTCGACTTCTAACCACCGCCCCTCTGCGGCTCCTGCAAGCCGCCGCATGATCTGCCCCGGCCACAAGCTTTTGTGGCCGGGGCTTTTTGCCGCCGCAAAAGTGGGCAAAATCCTTGCGATTTGATTTTTGCGGATTTTTGCTGTACAGGGCGCAGCTACAGCGTTCGCGGGCATTTTTTGTACAAGTGTCAAATCCTTGATTTCGCATAGATTTTGCTGTATACTAATGGTAAAATCCAAGTAAAAGAGGATGGTAGTTTACCATGACAGCCACTGCAAAGTCACAAGGTCCCCTGTTTACCAGGCGGGCGCTGTTCACCCTGATCTGGCCCCTGCTGCTGGAGCAGACATTAAGCGTCACGATGGGCATGGCCGACACGCTGATGGTCGCCGGTGTGGGTGAGGCCGCTGTCTCCAGCGTATCGCTGGTGGACAGCCTGAATATTTTGATTATTCAGATTTTGTCCGCGCTGGCTACCGGCGGTGCTGTCATTGCCAGCCAGTATCTGGGCCGCCGGGATGAGGAAAACGCCAGCCGCAGCGCCGCCCAGCTGTACAGCGTGCTGGGCATCTCTACGGTTGCGGTGGGTGTTGTCTGTATGCTGCTCTCCCGCCTGATCCTTCGGATGGTGTTCGGCAGCATTGACGAGGATGTCATGCGGTTTGCGCAGCAGTACTTCCTTATCAGTGCGGTGTCCTACCCCTTCATCGGCCTGTACAACGGCGGCGCGGCGCTGTTCCGTGCGCAGGGCAACAGCCGTATCAGTATGCTGGCCAGCCTTGTCATGAACGTCATCAACATTGCGGGCAACGCGCTGCTGATCTACGGTTTCGGCATGGGCGTTATCGGCGCGGCGCTGGCCACGCTGATCGGGCGTGTGTTCGCCGCGGTGTTCATCCTGTGGCAGAACCAGGACCTGCACAATCCCCTGCGCGTGCAGTGCTTCGCTGACCTGCGGCCCCGGCGCAGGCCCATCATGCAGATTTTGTCCATTGGCATCCCGTCGGGTCTGGAAAACGGCATGTTCCAGATCGGCAAGCTGTGTGTCAGCAGCCTGACATCTACCTTAGGCACCTCGGCCATCGCGGCCAATGCCGTGGCAAACTCGGTCTCGACGCTGGCGAACATCCCCGGCAACACGATGAGCCTTGCCACGATCCCGGTCATCGGGCAGTGCCTTGGCGCAGGCGAGAAAAAGCAGGCGCAGCGCTATTCCGTCACGCTGCTGGGCATCGCCATCACGGGGCTGGCCGTCACGAACGCGGCGCTGTTCTTCCTGATGCCCGAGGTCGTGACCTGGTTCAACCTCTCGGCGGAGGCGTCCGCCATGTGTACCCACGTGGTCCACTGGTTCAACCTGTTCAGCATCTTCTTCTGGGCGACGAGCTTTACCCTGCCCAACGCCCTGCGCGCGGGCGGCGACGCCAAGTTTACGATGTCGGTCAGCATCGTCAGCATGTGGCTGTTCCGCGTGATTCTGAGCTATATCTTTGTTCTGCAGTTCCACTTAGGACTGACTGGCGTCTGGTTCGGTATGTTCATCGACTGGATCTGCCGCAGCCTGTGTTTCCTTGTGCGGTTTGCCCGCGGGAAATGGATGGAGCATAAGGTGATATAAGACGCAAAAAACTCCCTGCCCGGTGCGGACAGGGAGTTTTCTATTGTATGGCGTGGGAAATTACTCCACCATATACTCAAAATCAATACGGCCCAGCGCCACATCGGCGGCCGCGACCCGGATCTTCATGGAAGAACCCAGCATCCAGCTTTTGCCGGTCAGCGGGTCCAGCATGCTGACGCCGTCGATGACCTGCGGTTCACCCTTGCAGAGCTGCGCGGCGGGGACAAAGCCCTCCACCGTGTTGTCCAGCTCGACAAAGACGCCGCGGGGCGTGATGCCGGCCACCGTGCCGGTGCTCGTGTACTGCCACATGACGAAGTCGAACTGCCCGGTGGGCACGGCCACGTCGTACTCGGCGAACCACACCGGGCGGCCGTCGGGCACATCGCCGCCGAACCGGGCGATGTCGCGTTTGTTGCCGTACACGAGCGTGTCGTAGCCCGCCTGCTCGATGCGCTCGCAGAACGCGCGGGCGCAGGCGGCCATCATCCCCTGGGGCGTGGTGGGCGACATGCAGCGCAACTCCACGTCGCTATTGCAGGCGCAGTGCATCCTGCGCGCCCTCTGCGGCTTCGTGAACAAGAGCGAGTCGGTGTGCGGGCCGGCGCTCGGAGGCGTGGGCAACGCCGAGCTGGCCGCGTTCGAGCTGCTGCCATCCGAGAAGCGCGCCCTCCAGCTGGGGCGCGGCGCCCATCCGCTGCTCACGTTCGCGGCCTCGGACCTCTACCGTCAGGCCAACGAGCGCGAAGGCGTGCCCTACGAGCCCGACCTGCTGGCCGAGTCGTGCGCCTGCGATCCGGCATCGCTGTTCGCCGCCATGCGCGGCGAGGGCCCCTACCCCGTGAAGGCCTTCTTCTCCGTGGCGAACAACACGGTGATGAGCTATGCGAACCAGCAGGGCATCGTCGACGCGCTCATGAACCAGGACCTCGTGGTGGCCTTCGAGCATTGGCTCACGCCCACGGCGCAGCTGGCCGACTACGTGCTGCCGGACGATATGTGGGCCGAGCGCGACGTGTTGGGGTCGCCGTTCGACGTGGGGCCGGCCTTCTCGACGGGGCAGGCGTTCCGCAGGCCGGCGGGCCAGTGCAAGAGCTGGTACTACGTGGTGAAGGGCCTGGCCGACCGCCTGGGCTTTGCGGAACGGTTCCCTTGGGCGAACGAGCACGAGCTGTACGATTGGCGGCTGGCGCCGCTCGGCCTCACGTGGGAGGACGCGTGCGCGCGGGCGCCGGAGCCCCTCCTACGCGAGCTGGCTGCGCCGGGACGGTTCGTCACGCCTTCGGGCAAGGTGGAGCTGGCCAGCTCCGTGCTGGCCGAGCTGGGCTTCGACCCGCTGCCCTCCTACGAGGAGCCGTCCGATCCCGGCTGCGAGGCCGCGCCGGAGGGAGCGTACCCTTACGTGGCGTTCGCGGGCTTCCGCGAGCGGAAGTCGTACAACACGAACCTGCACCAGATGCCCGAGCTGCGCGCGCAGGAGCCGGAGCCGCGGTTCTTCGTCAACCCGGCCGATGCGGCGGCCGAGGGCATAGGCGAGGGCGCCTGGTGCGTGGTGGAGACGGCGTACGGGCAGGTGGAGCTGTTGTCCCACCTGGATGAGGCGCAGCCTGAGGGCACGCTGCGCGTGCCGCACGGCTGGTGGAAGCCCGAAACGGCCCCGGGCGTCGCGGCCGGCTTGAGCGGCGCCTGCCTCCACAACGACGGCATGCTGTTCCCCGATGCGGATTGGAACCTCGATCCCGCCCAGGGCGTTCCGAACCTGCGCGGCGGCATCCATGCCCGCGTGAGGGCGAAGTAGCGGGCGGGCGTCGCTCGCTACTTCGCCCCAGCTGCTCGCGCGCCCCCTAGCGGCGGCGTGCGAACGCCTCGAGCACGAGCTGCGCGCGGGTGCCGATGGGCGTGTCGTTCTCGGCGAGGAAGCGCGGGACGTCGGCGATGGGCAGCAGGAACGGCTCGATGAGCTCGGCCGGCTCGGGTTGCGCGTCGGCCACGCGTTCCACCTGCGCGAACACCACCTGCACCGTCTCGTCGGTGAGGCCGGTGGACGAGAAGCCCGCCTGCGGCAGGGGGTCGAGCGCCGCGGCGCCCAAGTCGGCGCGCAGCGCGTAGCCCGTCTCCTCGCGCAGCTCGCGGTCCACGGCTGCCGCCAGGTCCTCGCCCGGGTCCACGAGCCCGGCGGGGAACGCGATGCACCAGCTGTTCAACGGATAGCGGAACTCGCGGATGAGCAGCAGCCGGCCGTCGGGCGTCTGCGGCACGATGCACACGGCGTCGGATGCCGCGCTCTCGCCGCGCGCGTGCGCCTCCAGCTCGGCGCGGTACGCCTCCGGCCCCTTGCGCGAGGCGCTCTCGTACTCATAGGTCGAGCCGTCGGGCATCGTGTACGTCAGCACGTACTTCTTTATCCAGCCGTCGGATACTTGGCGCAGGCCGGCGAACGTGGGCGTGGGCGAAGCGGCGCTGGCGGTGGGGGCATTTGTGGCGCTGGCGGCTGCGCTGGTGGTGCCGTCGATAGTGGGGGCGGCTGGGGAGTCGCTGGTGGTCTCGGGCATGGGGTTGCTCCTTCTCGGTAGCTTGACGTGCCGTCCCTCCGCGTTTCCGGGAGCAGGCGCCGATGTTTC
>ERZ773103.1914-NODE-1914-length-20769-cov-7.569180_pt1 | contig 20769 bp, 17 predicted proteins | sample MGYA00511118_ERZ773103 | MGnify/ENA primary metagenome ERZ773103 (study PRJEB29015, sample SAMEA2737821) | human gut metagenome | biome: human gut; feature: human-associated habitat; material: faeces | place: China | collected 2012 ... | reverse complement strand
GCGCGCCAGATTGTGGCTCTGGAGGCCCAGGGTTCGAATCCCTGTATCCACCTTCTTTTTTTGAGATAGTTGTTAAGATGTATGATACATTCTGACAACTATTTTTTTTACCATTTTGCTTCTGTACTTAAAATATATTTTAAAAATTCGCCTAATACCAGACTTTTATTTTCTTTTTTGCTGACAATAACAATATGAAGATATTCATCTTTTACGGGAATCTGTACAAAGTTATTGTTGGAAATTTGGTTCATAAAATATTGACTGACAAAAAGAATGCCTTTATCTAATGAAATGTTGGCGATATGTTCAAGCCCCGTGTCTGCATATGATCCAATAATGGGACGTATGCCATGATTTTCAAAAAGTTTTTTTACATAAGTATTATATCCGGGAGATTCTGTATTGTTCAGAAAAAGAACTGGTTGATCTTTTAATTCTAAAATGGATACAGACTTTTTTTGGGCAAGTCGGTTATTTTTATTAATACAAACAGTTAGCGGAACGGTATTTGCATAAAATAAGTTATAAAAATCTTCTTTATAACGATTGCAATCATAAGATGTGGAAATTATGACATCTGCCTGATCTGTGAGCAATGCATCATTTAATTCTTTAAATTTTTTTCCACTGATTTCAATTTCGAATTGCGGATAGATTTCAGTAAACTTTTTTATAGTAGGAATAAATCCGGGATTTCCCCATTGCAAATAGGCAATCCGTAAAATTCCTGAAGTTCCGGATTGTACAATGTGAGCATTTGTTATCCCGTCAAAAAGTTCCGGTAAGATATTTTGTAAACATTTTTCCAGTGTCTGACCGGCTGGCGTTAAAAAAACATCACGTTTTGTTCGGTAAAATAAAATCAGACCAAGTTCTTTTTCCAAATGATGAATCCGTTTGCTGACACCAGGTTGTGTCATATACATGAGTTCCCCGGCTTTTGTGAAATTTTTATATTTTGCCACATAAAGAAAAAGCTGAAGATCGGACAACTGTATGTTATAAAATGTGCTTTTCTCCACTTTCATATCCCCCTGTAAAGCGACCTTTTCATATATTCAATGTTAGCATAACTTTTTATAAATAACAAACTGTTATATCTGGAATTACAGGATGGAATTTCTCTTTCTAAAAGGGGCATGTTATTATTTTATTAAGAAAGTTGTGGATAACAACAGGGATTTTCAACAATAAAAGAGAAAAGGAGAAGAAGTTGATGAAGCGAGGATTGGATGTAAAATTAAATGTGAGACCGATTTTTATTGCACTTGTACATGAAGCCTACTATGAGGGACCTTGTCGTTTTGGATCAGGGGAGGCATTGCAGCCGGGATTTGACACGTTAGTTTCACATCAGATTTATGAACAGTTTGTGCAAAAGGTAAAAGATTCTGTTCCAGAATGTGTAACGGTGCTGGATCCTGTATATGTGGAGCGTGATGATACCTGGATTACAAAAGAGGAACTGTATGAAACCTTATTACAGGGACGAGAGGAAACCGATTTTTACATTGTGAATTCAGGAATCGGCCGAAGTGACATTACGTTGGAATTCGCATTAAGAAGTAAGAAACCACTTGCCATTGCCCCGGATCGTTGTTGTGAATTACCAATTATCAATGCATCTATGAGAAGTAGGGGACTTGAAGTATATGCAGCAAGAACCTGGAAAGAGCTTGCGGTTCAGCTTCGGGCGCTTTATTTAAAAAAGGTAATGGAAAATACAAGAATTCTGCTGGCAACAAGAATGAACAGTAATCGTTCTATGAGTGCGGTAGATACATTCCTTAATTTTGATGAAGTGACACAAAAACTTGGCGTACAGTTTCGTTACATAAATGTTCATGAACTGATGGATCAGATGCGACCGTTGGAAGAAGGCGGTAATCACACTACACCAGGGCGTATTACGAATAATATTACAGAAGATGAAATTACTGAAATGGAAAAACTGGCAGATAAACTTGTTTCAGGAGCAGATGAAGTTGATATTAAACGGGAATTTCTGGTCAAGGAATTAATGGCATATGCTGTGGTTATGAAAAATCTGGAGGCATATGATTGCAATGCTTTTTCCATGCCATGTCCGGATGCATGTTCTACCAGAAGATTAAATGAATTGCAATTTACACCATGTCTGATTCATTCCCTGTTAAATGAGCAGGGAATACCGTCTGCATGTGAATATGATGTGAATGCGGCACTTTCTATGATGCTGTTAGAGGCTATATCCGGCAATGCGGCATATATGGGAAATACAAATGTCCTTCCATACGAAGATGGAGAATTGATAAAAGCAGATGGTATGGCGGCAATGCAGTTCCCGGAAATAGAAGACAAAGAAAATCTTTATCATACATGGCATTCTACTCATAATCGAAAGATGCATGGTATTGAAGAAAAAGCGGCACCATATGCAATTCGGCATTTCGCTTATGATCAGGGGTTTGGACCGGTATTTCGCTATGATTACAACAGAGATGCAGGGCAGGTAATTACAACGGTAAGATTTTCTCCGGATCTGAAAAAATTATTTGTAGGTAAAGGAGAAATCGTTTGTGGTGGAGATTATGATAAAAATAACTGCAACAATTATCTGATTTATCGAGTAGCAGACCAGAAAAAATATTTTGATGCGCAAATGGAGGTTGGCACACATCTTCCGCTTACTTATGGAGATTTTACACAGGAATTAAAATTATTTGGGGAGTGTGTTGGACTGGAAGTATTAATGGTATAGCTTATGGAAATAAAAAGATCATTTTCTTTTGATGATGATTTTCTTGCCAGAGTAGCTGTAAAACAGGAAGCAAAGAAAATATGTCAAAGGGTGGCAGCGCGAGACTGGAAGAATGGAGAATTTTATTTCCTTTTTCGGAAATATTTTCTTGGAAAATATATGCTTATGGAGGAAGAGGCAGTAAGCGATGATATCAATGAGCTTACCCGAATAAGCATTGAGAAACTAAGCTCTCTGGATAAAAAACTGATAAAAAATGTGGAAGAGGCAGCAAGCTGTGATGGAGCATCTTCTGTTATTACAAAAAAAGCGCTTTTTTATATGGTTATGCAAAAAGAACTTGGGATTCAGGCAGATCCCGCACTATTGACGAGTGCAAAAACCATTGTTCAACTGGCCGAAATTGTAGAAGCTTATTTGAAATAAGCAGAAGATCAGTATATCGGAGAAGAGAAATGACGATAGAAGAAATGGAAGATGAATTTATTGAGAATTTTGAAAAACTGGAAGATTGGTTGTCACAATATGCCTGGCTGCTACATTTGTCAGATGAAGCTATGGGAGCAGGAAAGATTGAGCGGATAGATTGTTATAGGATCAGAGGATGTCAGTCTGTTGCCTGGGCTGAATGTTATTATGATCAATACGGAAAATTGTTTTTTTCTGCGGATAGTGATGCATTATTAGTAAAAGGATTGCTGGCCGTGATCGCAATTTTAGTTAATGGAAGAACAAAAGAGGAGATTCAAGACTGGAATCCGCGTTTCATTAAAAGTACCGCATTAGAAATACAACTGTCGGGAGAACGGATACAGGGAGTTACCAGTGTCATTCAGCAGATAAAAAGCATTTCCTGTTCGTGTGGGTAAAAATGTGTGGATATTAAAGACAGAAAAATCTGTTATATTTTCCAGCAAAAAATGTCGTACAAAGAGTACGGCATTTTTTGTAGTTCAATAGGAATGGAGCATATTTGTAAGTGGAAAGGATATATCTGTCTTGATGAAGGATCAATCTGAGGAATATAAAAATTTGAAAGAAATTTTCGTGTGCTGTATCTAAAAACAGAATATACGGAAAATCTAAAATAACTGTGAACAATAGAAAAAGGTCTTGTATTCCACAATGTAAGGTGCTATTATCAGATACATGTATTTGATAATAATTAACAATGTTAAATAACAAAGTTAATTAACATTGTTAAAAATCAAAATTATATACTCCAGGAAGTTTCTGAATGAAGATTTTGAGAGTACATTTTGGAAGGAGGTGCAGACATGAGCGGGGAGAAAAAAGACAGAGAGTGGAAAAATGAAAATCTGATGGAAGCTTTTCACAGATTCCGTAAATTAAATTTTTCCGCTTTATTTCCGGAGTTGAAGAATTTTGAATTTGCGACGATGAAAGTGATTCAGAGAAGAAGCCGGAAATATCCGGAAAAACCGGTAACGGTTTCTGCAGTGGCAAAGGTGCTTGGAGCACCGCCGTCAGGTGTGTCCCGTGCATTGCGCAATCTGGAAGAACGCAATCTGATCCAACGTTCCGTTGACAGTACAGACCGTCGGAATACGATGGTAGAGCTTACGGAAGAAGGGCGACAGCTGATGCAGAAGGTAGAAGAAGTCTGCAATGCATTTATGGATCGCGTACTGGCACAGGTAGGCTGGGATGAGATTGATCAGGTGGTAGATACCATGAACCGTTTGTATAATGTGATGCAGCAGGAACTTACATCAGTCAAAGCGGGACAAAAAACAGAAGAAATGGTTAGTATCTGATTTAATATATAATATGGAAAGGAATTGATTATGGGTAAGATTTTTAAAAATATGATTCCCTACTGGAAATCCATAATCCTGATTGTGTTGCTGTTGATCGTGCAGGCATTTTGTGACCTGTCACTGCCGACATATACAGCAGACATCATCGATGTGGGTATTCAGAACAAAGGTGTGGAGTATACTATTCCGGAGAAGATTACGGAAGAGGAATATGCCTATGCGGAGCTTTTTATGACAGAAGAGGAACAAAGCTCCTGGGAAGCCTGTTATGAGCAGACAGAGGATGGCATTTATGAGAGAACAGAAGAGGATAAAGATACGCTGGATGCTCTGGACGAGGAGCTTGCGGTTCCGCTTCTGCTGGATTATCAGATGTCCTCTGTAGACGTAGATACTTTTAAATCCTATATCGCGCAGGCGCAGGGCCTGGATGCATCTGCACTGGATCAGCTGACAGTAGAGCAGATCGGCGCACAGATGGGCATGGAATTAAAGACGTTCAAAGCGGATAAAGAGGACGAAGACGGCAATACTGTGACCATGGATTGTGTAGATATGAGACAGATTCTGGCAGCGATGATGCAGTCCGGTCAGGCTGACGAGTCTGTTGTTATGGGCATGCGGGATTCTCTGGAAAAAATGGTGGATACCATGGGTGCTTCTCTGATGAAATCTACAGGTGTCGCTTATGCTGTACATTGTGACGAACTTGCCGGTGTAGATGTGGATCAGATCCAGAAAAGTTATCTCTGGAAAGAAGGATTTACCATGGCTGGTTTTGCCGTTGTCAGCATGGCATGCGCTATCGCCGTATCTTACTTTGCTTCCAGAATCGGTGCAGGTGTAGGACGGACGCTCCGTGGAAAATCGTTCAAGAAAGTACTTGGATTTTCTAATGCGGAGATGAACCAGTTCTCTACTGCTTCCCTGATTACACGTACTACAAATGATGTACAACAGGTACAGCTGGTTACGGCAATGTTCCTCCGGATCATTCTGTATGCGCCGATCGTCGGAATTGGCGGCGTTATCAAAGTCGTGCAGACCGGCGCCCATATGAGTTGGGTTATCGTGCTGGCTGTTGTAGTCATCATGGCATTTGTACTGACGCTGGTATCCATTGCTATGCCGAAATTCAAGATCATGCAGAAGCTGGTAGACCGTGTAAACCTTGTTTCACGCGAGATTCTGACTGGATTGCAGGTTATCCGCGCATTCCGCAGAGAAGAAAAAGAGGAAGAACGATTTGATGAAGCAAATACAGATCTGACGAAGACGACATTGTTTACGAACCGTGTCATGGCATTTATGATGCCGGGAATGATGGCGCTCATGAACTGTGTCACACTTTTGATCATATGGGTGGCAGCCGGCAAGGTTGACGATGGTCTGATGCAGGTAGGTTCCATGACCGCATTTATCACTTATGCCATGATGATTGTTATGGCGTTCCTGATGCTGACTATGATGTCTATTATGCTTCCGCGGGCAGGTGTTGCAGCGGAACGAATCGATGAAGTGCTTCAGACAGAGTCCTCCATTAAAGAAAGCGCAGAAGTGAAAACGATTAAAGAGAAAAAAGGAAAGATTTCCTTTGAACATGTGGGATTCCAGTATCCGGGTGGAAAAGAAAATGCACTCAGCGATATTGATTTTGTGGCAGAACCGGGTAAGACGACTGCGATCATCGGAAGTACCGGTTGTGGTAAGTCTACGATTGTAAATCTGATCCCGCGTCTGTATGATGTGACAGAAGGACGGATCACGATGGATGGTGTAGATATCCGCGAACTTTCTCTTGCGGAGCTGCGTGAGGCTATCGGATTTGTGCCGCAGAAAGCGATACTGTTCTCCGGAACCATCGCTTCCAACTTAAGATTCGGAAAAGCGGATGCTTCCGATGCACAGATTGAAGAAGCGGCTCAGATCGCACAGGCGACAGAGTTTATCGAAGGCAAGGCACAGCGGTATGACAGCGCCATCGCCCAAGGTGGTTCTAACGTTTCCGGTGGTCAGAAACAGAGACTTGCCATCGCGAGAGCTATTGCAAAAGATCCGCAGGTCTATGTGTTTGATGACAGTTTTTCAGCGCTGGATCTGAAGACGGATGCAGCCCTCCGAAAAGCATTAAATTCAAAAGTAAAAGATAAGACAGTAATTATAGTGGCACAGCGAATCAGTACGATCATGCATGCCGATCAGATCCTTGTTCTGGATGAAGGAAAGATCGCAGGAATCGGAACCCATGCAGAACTGTTGAAAAACTGTGAAGTATATCAGCAGATTGCATCCTCTCAGATGTCACAGAAAGAACTGGAAAAAAGTCTTGCAGCAGGAAAGGAGGAAGCATAAATGAGTGAAGAAAAAGCTATGACAAAAGCTCCTTCCAGAAAAATGGGCGGACCGATGGGACGCGGCATGCAGCCGGGCGAGAAAGCAAAGGATTTTAAAGGCTCCATCGGAAAGATTTTGAAATATATGGGAAAATATAAGATTGGACTTGTGTTCGTCGTTATCTTTGCCGTATGTGCGACCGTATTCAATGTAGTAGGACCAAAGATCATGGGCCATGCTACGACAGAACTGGCAACGGGTCTGATGTCAAAGATCCGCGGAACCGGCGGGATTGATTTTCAAAAGATTGCTATGATTCTGATCTTAACACTGATCCTGTACTGTATCAGTGCGGCGTGCAGTCTGTTTCAGGGCTTTGTCATGACGGGAATTACGCAAAAGATCTGTTATCGCATGCGTAAGGAGATTGTAGAAAAGATTAACCGTATGCCGATGAAATATTTTGAAAGCCGTACTTATGGTGAAGTGCTTTCAAGGATTACCAATGATGTAGATACCCTTGGTGTCGGTCTGAACCAGAGTATCACGCAGATTATTACATCTGTAGCCACTATGATCGGCGTTCTGATCATGATGCTTACGATCTCTCCGTTAATGACAATTATTGCAGTTGTTATTTTACCGGTGTCTTTGATACTTGTAAGCCTTGTGATCAAACAGTCACAGAAACATTTCCGCACACAGCAGGAGTATCTGGGACATATCAATGGTCAGGTGGAAGAATCCTACGGCGGACATATGGTCATCAAAGCTTATAATAAAGAAGCAGAAACCATCAAAAAGTTTGATGATACCAATGATATCCTGTATAAATCTGCATGTAAATCCCAGTTTCTTTCCGGTATGATGATGCCTCTGATGCAGCTGGTCAGTAACCTTGGATACGCAGCCGTATCTATTGCCGGCGGTTTCCTCTGTATCGCAAGCGTGATCACAGTTGGCGAGATCCAGGCATTTATCCAGTATGTAAGAAGCTTTACCATGCCGATTCAGCAGATGGCGCAGGTAGTCAATCAGCTGCAGTCGATGGCAGCAGCGGCAGAACGCGTCTTTGAATTTCTTGAGGAAGAGGAAGAAGATCAGTATACAGATTATCCGGTTTCACTGGAAGGACTGCAGGGAAGCGTTGATTTTGAGCATGTGCGTTTCGGTTACCGGGAAGATCAGGTTATCATAAAAGATTTTAGCGCCCATGTAGAGCCGGGACAGAAGATTGCTATCGTAGGTCCGACCGGTGCAGGAAAGACGACTATGGTCAAACTGCTTATGCGTTTCTATGATGTAAACAGTGGTCAGATCCTGATTGACGGTCATAACATCAAAGATTACAACCGTCGGGAACTCCGGGATGCTTTTGGTATGGTATTGCAGGATACCTGGCTGTTTAAAGGAACGATCATGGAAAATATCCGTTATGGACGTCTGGATGCCACAGACGAAGAGGTTATCGCAGCGGCAAAAGCAGCGCACGCCCACCACTTTATCCAGACATTACCAGGTGGCTATGACATGGAGCTGAACGAGGATGCAAGCAACGTCTCTCAGGGACAGAAACAGCTGCTTACCATTGCCAGAGCGATTCTTGCAGACAACCGTATCCTGATCCTTGACGAAGCGACATCTTCCGTTGATACCAGGACGGAGACACTGATCCAGAAAGCGATGGATAACCTGATGATGGGCAGAACCAGCTTTGTTATCGCACATCGTCTGTCTACGATTCGAAATGCGGATTTGATCCTTGTTATGAAAGATGGAGATATCATCGAGCAGGGAAATCATGAAGAACTGATGGCGCAGAACGGATTTTATGCGGATCTGTACAATTCTCAGTTTGAAGAGGCTTCATAAGACTTCAAAATGGTCATAGGGTAAGTCGTGAAAGAATATCAGATAGTAATTGTTAAATGATTATACGATAGGCAGTGAAACAATATCGGTTGAATTTTCCAACGGGACGCGCTTCCGCTCGGGTGCTGCTCGCAACGGTACGTAAGCTCCTGTGCTGCAAGATCAGCAGCCCACGAGCTAAGGACCGGCGGCATCACACGGTCCCTTATGGAAATTTCAGCCGATATTGTTGATTTACGTTTTTGAGGAAGATACTGGAGATAATGCAGAAAAAAATCAGCTGAAGATTCCAATGGGAATGTTGCCCTATAGGAAAATCAGCTGATTTTTTTCTGACGTTTTATAAAGGTTTTTAACGTTCTTCCAGAGACGTATATTCTCTGTGATGTCCGACATATTTGTAAGCAGGACGTATGATCTTGCCCTGGTTTACAAGCTCTTCAAGACGATGCGCGCTCCAGCCGGAGATTCGTGCGATGGCGAACAGCGGGGTGTATAGTTCGTCCGGAATCCCGAGCATGGTATATACGAATCCACTGTAGAAATCCACGTTTGCACAGATCGGTTTGAAGATCTTATGTTCGTCTGTCAGTAGTTTGATGGAAATCTTTTCGATACGGTCAAGCAGGGCAAATTCTGCTTCAGTACCTTTTGCATCGGAAAGTTTTTTCGCATATTGTTTTAAAATGACCTCACGGGGATCGGAATATGTATATACCGCGTGTCCCATACCATAGATCAGACCGGAGTGATCAAATGCTTCTTTGTGCAGAATCTTTGTCAGGTATTCGGTAATCTCGTCTTCATCTTCCCAGTTTTTCAGATGGGATTTGATATCATTGATCATCTGCTGTACTTTCAGGTTTGCACCACCGTGACGAGGTCCTTTCAGGGAAGCCATGGAAGCTGCCATGGCAGAGTAAGTATCCGTACCGGAGGAGGTTACAACGTGGTTGGTAAAGGTAGAGTTGTTACCACCGCCGTGTTCTGCATGTAATACCAGCGCGCAGTCCAGTACGCGGGCTTCCAGTTCGGTAAACTGTCCGTCCGGGCGAAGCATCTGCAGGATGTTTTCCGCAGTAGAAAGGTTCGGGTCCGGGTTACGGATCATCAGGTTGTCATCCATCCGGAAATGACGATATGCATGATATGCATATACTGCGATGACCGGAAGTTTGGCGATTAGCTGAATAGACTGTCTCAGAACATTGTCAATGGCGATGTTATCCGGCTCTGTGTCATAAGAATACAGCGTTAAGATACAGCGCTGAAGACTGTTCATCAGGTTAGAGGATGTTGCTTTCATAATGACATCACGGACAAAACGACCGGATAATTCACGGGCGCTGACAAGGATATCGATAAAATCCCGTAACTGTGATTTGGTAGGAAGGGAACCGAAGAGGAGCAGATAGGTTGCTTCTTCAAAGGCAAAACGTTTGTCGGTATTGCCACCTAACAGATCATAAACGTTGTATCCCTGAAAATAAAGCTCACCATCTGTCGGTACTTTACGTCCGTGTTCTGTTTTGTAAGCGTTTACATCTGCGATTTCGGTCAGACCGGTCAGTACACCGGCACCGCTGGAGTCACGCAGACCACGTTTTACGTCATATTCGGTATAGAGATCCAGATTGATACTTCCGGATCGGGTACATTCTTTTACAAGCTGTCTGAATTTATCCTGGTATTCGCTGCCGATTTCCAAGCTGTGGTCGCTCATAATTACACATCCTTTCTTGTTGTATATCGTAGTATCTTAAATATATATAGTATCTTAAATATATATAGTATCTTAAATATATATAGTATGTGTCGGATTCATTATCTGAAAGACATCATGCCATCGCTTTTGGTCTGTAGTACATAAAAGTATACCATAAGAGTATGTTTTCCGGCTACTCTGACAGAACGTTTTTTCTCTTTTATTTCGCAGAAAAATCTGTTGATAAAATAAAAGAGCAGAATCTGTTAAAAAATATCATGAAAACACAATATGAATTTATTTTACCTTAATAAAGTCAAAAATACAAGGAAATTACCTTTAAAATGGTAAAAATGGCAAAAAAATGAAATTTTCAAAAGAAAAAAATTCAAAATTGTGAATGTTGTTGTGCAAAAATGGAAAATCTGCGATACTAATAAGGAAAGAAGAAAAAAGAAATTACACAAAAGAAGTAAGGGCTGTCTACAAAGTAAGTAGAGAAAAAACGATAAGAAGAAGGAGGAGAAGATGATGAAATACGCAGAAGAGGGCATGCAGTATCATCTTGGGATTCATAACGGGGATGTTGGAAAATATGTGATTCTGCCGGGAGATCCAAAACGGTGCAGTAAGATTGCTGCATTTCTGGATGATGCAAAACTGGTGGCAGATAATCGGGAATTTACTACTTACACCGGCTATCTGAATGGGGAACGTGTCAGTGTGACTTCAACGGGGATCGGTGGCCCGTCAGCTGCAATTGCTCTGGAAGAACTTGTAAAAGCCGGTGCGGATACGTTTATCCGTGTGGGAACCTGTGGAGGCATGCAGCCGGAGGTAAAAGGCGGAGATCTTGTCATTGCGACCGGGGCAATTCGTATGGAAGGCACCAGCCGGGAATATGCGCCTATCGAATTTCCCGCTGTAGCGGATTTTGATCTGGTCATGGCATTGCGTCAGGCAGCAGACAAGTTGGGATTTGCCAGTCACACTGGGGTCGTACAGTGCAAAGATTCTTTTTACGGACAGCATGAACCGGAGAAAATGCCGGTGTCCTATGAGTTGCTGCAAAAATGGGAGGCATGGAAACGCCTGGGCTGTCTGGCTTCGGAAATGGAGTCGGCAGCATTGTTTGTGACAGCAAGTTACCTGAGAGTGCGGGCTGCTTCTGTATTTCTAGTGATGGCAAATCAGGAGCGGGAAAAACTGGGGATGGAAAATCCCGTGGCTCATGATACGGAAAGCGCGATTAAGACCGCAGTAGAGGCAATCAGAAGCCTGATTTTGTCTGAAAAGGTCATAAAATAACAAAGAAAATAATTTTCAGTCAACAGAGCAGATGCATGGGAATAAACTTATTTTTTTGAAAAGGTTGAGAATCTATTTTCTTTTGTATATAATAAAATCGATTGTGTAAAAACAGAAATACCTGAGGCACTTGTGGCAGCAGGAATCTATATAACAGAAAACGAGGGAAATAACATGGCTAAAGTCAGAACCAGATTTGCACCAAGTCCGACAGGAAGAATGCATGTCGGAAATCTTCGTACCGCACTGTACACATATCTGATCGCAAAACATGCGGGCGGCGAATTTATTTTAAGAATTGAGGACACCGATCAGGAGCGTTTTTATGAAGGAGCGCTGGAGATCATTTACCGTACACTGGAAAAGACAGGACTGATCCACGATGAAGGACCGGACAAAGACGGCGGCGTAGGTCCTTATGTACAGAGTGAGCGCTGCAAATCCGGACTTTATCTGGAATATGCAAAAAAACTGATTGAAAAAGGCGAAGCATATTACTGTTTCTGCGACAAAGAGCGTCTGGATTCTCTGAAACAGGAAGTAGCCGGTAAAGAGATCATCGTGTATGATAAACATTGTCTGCATCTTTCAAAAGAGGAGATCGAGGCTAATCTGGCAGCAGGAAAACCGTATGTTATTCGTGCAAATATGCCAAATGAAGGAACTACAACGTTCCATGATGAGATCTACGGAGACATCACAGCCCCAAATGAGGAACTGGATGACATGATCCTGATTAAATCTGATGGATATCCGACTTACAACTTTGCAAATGTTGTAGACGATCATCTGATGGGAATTACCCATGTTGTGCGTGGAAATGAGTACCTTTCTTCTGCACCGAAATATACAAGACTGTATCATGCGTTCGGATGGGAGGAGCCGAAATACATCCACTGTCCGCTGATCACAAACGAAGAGCATCAGAAGCTGAGCAAACGAAGCGGTCATTCTTCTTACGAAGATCTGCTGGAGCAGGGATTCCTTTCAGAAGCAATCGTAAACTTCGTAGCGCTGCTTGGCTGGAGCCCGGAAGATAACCGTGAGATCTTCTCTCTGGAAGAACTGGTAGAGGCGTTTGATTACCGTCATATCAGCAAATCTCCGGCTGTATTTGATATGGTCAAACTGAAATGGATGAACGGCGAGTACATGAAAGCCATGGATGAAGATAAATTCTATGAGATGGCAGAGCCGTACATCAAAGAAGTGATCACAAAAGATTATGATCTGCACAAGATCGCAAAAATGGTAAAAACACGGATTGAAGTATTCCCGGATATCAAAGAGCATATCGATTTCTTTGAGGCAGTTCCGGAGTATGACATAGCCATGTATACCCATAAAAAAATGAAAACAGATGCTGCAAAATCTCTGGATGTGCTGAAGGATGTACTGCCGCTGTTGGAAGCACAGGAAGACTACAGCAACGATGCATTATTTGCAATGCTGAAAGAGTATGCGACAGAAAAAGAATATAAAATCGGCTATGTGATGTGGCCGATCCGTACTGCTGTGTCCGGAAAACAGATGACGCCTGGCGGAGCTACTGAGCTGATGGAAGTCCTTGGCAAAGAGGAATCCGTTGCACGTATCAAAACTGCCATTGAAAAATTGTCATAGCATACAGAAAAGACGAATACATGGTACGGATGTAGAAATTATTTATCCACAAAAAAATGTGGATAAGGAATGGAAAGCCCGTAACCATGCGGACTGAGGGCTGCCACAATATGTGGTGGCTCTCTTTTTGCGCATACAATATAAAGTATTCGGTCTTGAAATGTAATACTAGATATTGTACAATAGCAAGTGCCCGGACAAGACGGGCAATGTGACTGGTAAAGTAATGTCTGGTAATTGTATCGTTTCCTGTATGAAGAAGCGTAGAGAAAACCATAGTGATAGTATTGAAAAATGAATGTATGGTAGTTTCAGCGGAAGAAATAGTGGAATTCCCTGAAATACATAGATGGAAAAGATATATTCATGACTATTTGTGCTATGCTAAAAAGCAATGGATTGAAGAATCGTATTAATGGAATGAGTTTATGAGAAATCATACAGGATAGTTTGGAAAAACGATTAGAATTATCAGTATATAGTAAAGGATGGGAGACAGGTATGAATATTATTAAAAGAAGTGGTGCCGAGACACAGTTTGATCTGGCAAAGATCACAGCAGCTGTGGAAAAGGCCAATGATTCTGTTCCGGATAATGAGAAGATGAGCAAAGAGCAGATCGCGGTCATTTCTGCCAATATGCGTACTATTTGCGAGGGTATGAACCGTGCGCTGAGCGTAGAAGAGATTCAGGATTTTGTGGAGAACCAGATCATGAATCAGAGGGCTTTTTCTGTTGCCCGGAATTATATTACCTATCGTTATAAGAGAGAGCTGGTAAGAAAATCCAATTCTACCGATCAGCAGATCTTAAGTCTTCTTGAATTTGAAAACGAAGAAGTAAAACAGGAAAATTCCAATAAAAACCCGGCAGTAAACAGCGTACAGCGTGATTACATGGCCGGAGAAGTAAGTAAAGATATTACAAAACGTTTTCTGCTTCCATCGGAGATCGTAGAGGCGCATGAGCAGGGAATCATCCATTTCCATGATTCCGATTATTTTGCACAGCATATGCATAACTGCTGTCTGATCGATCTGAATGACATGCTGCAGAACGGAACGGTCATCAGCGAAACGATGATCGAAAAACCACACAGCTTTTCTACTGCATGTAACGTAGCGACACAGGCCATCGCGCAGATCGCAAGTTCCCAGTATGGTGGACAGAGTATTTCTCTGGCGCATCTGGTTCCATTTGTACAGGTCAGCAGAGAAAAATTCCGTCGGGAGGTTGCTTCTGATTTCCAGAAAGTTGGGATAGAAGCAGATCAGGAGACTATCAATAAAGTAGCAGAGCTGCGTGTAAGAAAAGAAGTGCAGCAGGGCGTGCAGATGATCCAGTATCAGGTTATCACACTGATGACTACCAATGGACAGGCTCCTTTTATTACAATCTTCATGTATCTGAACGAGGTTCCGGAAGGACAGACCAAGGACGACCTTGCAATGGTAACCGAGGAAGTATTAAAACAGCGGATGCAGGGTATTAAAAACGAAAAAGGCGTATATATCACACCGGCTTTTCCGAAGCTGATCTATGTGCTGGAAGAGGACAATATCCATGAGGACAGCAAATATTATTATCTGACCAAACTGGCAGCGCAGTGTACTGCAAAACGTATGGTTCCGGATTATATTTCTGAAAAAGTCATGAAAGAGACTAAAGTAGATAAAAATGGAGAAGGTCATTGCTATACCTGTATGGGATGTCGTTCTTTCCTGACCCCATATGTTGATCCGAAGACGGGTAAACCGAAATATTATGGTCGTTTCAATCAGGGTGTGGTAACCATCAACCTGGTAGATGTGGCATGCGCTTCCGGTAAAAATATGGAAAAATTCTGGCAGATCTTTGATGAGAGACTGGAGCTTTGCTATGAAGCGCTGATGTGCAGACATCGTCGTCTGGAGGGCACACCTTCTGACGTAGCTCCGATCCTGTGGCAGCACGGCGCACTGGCTCGTTTGAAAAAAGGCGAAGTCATTGACGAACTGCTTCATGGCGGATATTCCACCATTTCTCTTGGTTATGCAGGTCTTTGCGAGTGTGTATACTACATGACCGGAAAATCCCACACAGACCCTACTGCAACCCCGTTTGCATTGGAGGTCATGCAGCATATGAACGATGCCTGCAACAAATGGAAAGCAGAGCAGAACGTGGACTTCAGTCTGTATGGTACGCCACTTGAGTCTACCACTTATAAATTTGCAAAATGCCTGCAGAAACGTTATGGGATCATCCCGCATGTAACAGATAAGAACTATATCACAAACAGTTATCATGTACATGTAACAGAGCAGATCGATGCCTTTGAGAAGTTGAAATTTGAATCCCAGTTCCAGAAGCTGTCTCCGGGCGGAGCCATCAGTTATGTGGAAGTTCCGAACATGCAGGATAATATTGATGCGGTACTTGCGGTTATGAAATATATCTATGAAAATATCATGTATGCGGAGTTGAACACTAAGAGCGATTACTGTCAGGTGTGCGGTTACACCGGCGAGATCCAGATCGTAACCGATAAAGACGGCAAGCTCGTATGGGAGTGTCCAAGCTGCGGCAATCGTGATCAGAACAAGATGGATGTAGCCCGCAGAACGTGTGGATATATCGGAACCCAGTTCTGGAATCAGGGAAGAACCCAGGAGATTAAGGAGAGAGTGCTGCATCTGTAGGCTGGTGGAGATACCGATGTAAAATTATAATATAGTTTGGCATAAGAGATATTATGTTGCTGAAATAAAATTCTGAATAGTAAAAAAGAATTTCCCCCACAACTTGTTGACAAATTTTTATGATTAAGATATAGTAGTAAGAACTTCGTGAGGGAGTAGTTTGCACAGCAGAAATGTGTGATTTGTCAACAACCGCGTTTATCGATTGAGGATAATCTGGCAAATCTTAATGAATGAGACTCGCGTATACCAATGTAATTGGTGTACGCTGAGTCTCTTTTTTTCGGAAAGAAAATAAGAGATTTTTGCAGAATCTGGAAATAATAAAATCATTAAAGGAACAGATAAGAGAATCCAAGATGAATCTACTTTTGGAAGATTCTTTTAGAAGATTTCGTGTGTACATCTGAGGAAGAGGAGGAAGAAATACATGGGTATCATCGAACTGGCGTTGATCGGTGTTGGCCTGTCCATGGATGCTTTTGCAGTATCGATCTGTAAAGGTCTCAGCATGAAAAAGGTAGATGTGAAATATATGGTGGTGCTTGCCATGTTTTTTGGAGGATTTCAGGCATTGATGCCGTCCATCGGATGGTTTCTCGGAAGCCGTTTTCAGCAGTATATTACTGCGGTAGATCACTGGATCGCATTTGTGCTGCTCGTAGCTATCGGCGGAAAGATGATTCTGGATGTGATCAAAGAAAGAGGCGAGGAAGAGGAAGTCTGTCCGGATGCCAGTGTGAAGATCGACCTGAAAGAGAATGTTGTGCTGGCAGTTGCAACGAGTATCGATGCATTAGCGGTAGGAATTACCTTTGCATTTCTGCAGGTTAGACTGGCACCGTCCGTTACCGTGATCGGATGCATTACCTTTGGATTTTCGATTGCCGGTGTCTTTATCGGGAATGTATTTGGCAGTAAAATTAAGGATAAGGCAACACTTATTGGAGGTTTGATCCTGATTGGTATCGGTGTGAAGATATTGTTGGAACATCTTGGAATATTTGGATAGAAAGGAAATAGAACATATGTATATTCTCTCTGTAATTATATTAGTGGTAGGATTTATTTTACTGGTAAAGGGCGCAGATTTTTTTGTGGATGGCAGTGGCTCTCTGGCGAAAAAGTTTCGTGTTCCGGTGTTTATCATCGGCATGACTATCGTTGCCATGGGAACCAGCGCACCGGAATGCGCCGTCAGCATTTCCGCATCGTTGAGCGGCAGCAATGGAATGGCCATCAGTAATGTGGTAGGATCGAACATTTTTAACCTGCTGGTTGTATGCGGTATGTGCGCATTATTCCAGCCATTGGTTATTAAGAAAGAGACATTGAAAAAAGAGTTTCCGTTTTCTGTTCTGGCAGCAGTGCTTCTTGGCATTATGGGGTTGATTGGTATGATGGTAGGACATTTGGACGGAATCATCCTTGTTGTGATCTTCATCCTGTTTCTTATATGGATGGTACGGTCGGCAAAGAAAACGATGCAGGCAGGTGGAAATGTGGATGGAGAAGCGGAGGAGATCCGGGATCTGCCGATGTGGAAATGTCTTTTATTTATCGGAATCGGCCTCGTGGCTATCGTCATTGGCGGTCAGATGGTAGTAAATGCATCAGAAACCATCGCACGGGGACTGGGATTAAGTGAGACACTGATCGGTCTGACGATCTGCTCCATTGGAACATCTTTGCCGGAACTGGTAACCTCTGTGGTAGCAGCGAAAAAGAATCAGGCAGGAATGGCGCTGGGAAATGTCATTGGTTCCAACATTTTTAATATATTACTGGTGGGCGGCGTCGCATCTGCAATCAGTCCGATCGCTATGACCATGAACAATCTGATTGATATCGTGATCCTGATCATTGTCAGTCTGTATATGATGGTTCTGGTATGGAAAAAACAGCTGCTGACGAGAGCCGGCGGAGTGAGCCTGCTGGTCATTTATGCGGCATACATGGTGTATATCTGTGTGCGGGAAGTGCTGTAGAGATTAAAAATGGAATGCTTTCAAGATTTCGTTCGTGTTAGATTTTGAAAGCATTTTTTATGTAGAAAAAGAAAATATTATAATATAAAGGAAAAAGATATATAATAGAAATAGAAAATATTGAAATAATGTTATTGGGGTGTTATACTATGGGCACAGTAACGAGACAAGTAAATAATAGTAATAAGCATAAGGGGACGAAAAAGGAGGAGAAAAAAATGGCAGTATTAGAAAAACCAATTAATAGAGTATCTGTTATTAAAAGCGAAGATTCTCCGAAATTTATTCAGGAATTTAACAAAAACAAAGTTTCTAAAGAGTTTTTAAATACTTGTAAGAAAGCAGGGGATTTGTTTGCAGGAAGAAAATAAAAAGCAGCATAGACATATTGATTCATTTAATCCTGATGTGACTTCTTTAGAGAAAGCATATCAGGATTATTTTGTTGAATTAAAAAAATTTACCGCAGGAGAAGAATATCTTAATTTTAACGAATTCATATCAGAAGATGCAATAGAGTATCAGGAAACGGGAGATGGCGTTTCTTATATTGTATGGAATGTGTTTTATGATGAACAGGATAGAGAATTGTTTCGGGAAATAGTAGCATATTACACATTGGCGGCTACATCTATTCCATATGAAGATAGAATTCGGTTGGATGATTTAGAAGCTGAGGAATTAGGAAAAGAATTTGATATTGAGATATGTGGAATTTCAGCTCTTGAAATAAAAATGTTTGCGGTAGATGAAAAATATCAAAATATTTTTTATGAATATGCAGAAGAGGATTTACCAATTTCTGCATGGGTTATGAAAAGCATTATTCAGCATGCGAATGAAATGTCTGGCGCAATTTTGGGGTTCAAAGCAATATTATTACATTCAGTACCAGAGGCAAGAAGTTTTTATGAGAAAAATGGATTTAATCTTGTAACAGTTAATATGAAGCCATTACATTGTCTAGATTCAGAGTTTGAATCTATGTATCTGGCTTTACGGGAAATACATATGAATTATGATAAATAAACTAATTGAAAAGGACAATCATCATGCTTCGAAAACAACGTATCATAAACGAATTTCAAAAATTAGTATCAATGGATTCGGAATCCTTTTGTGAGCGGCAGCTCGCAGATTATCTGAAGGAAAGGCTGGAGGCGTTCGGCTTTACTGTCAGTGAGGATGATGCCGGAGAAGTGCTGACAGAACAGGGATTAAATCCTGCAGAAAAAGAAAACTTGCCGTACACCGGTAATCTTTACGCTTTCCTTCCGGGAAACTGCGAGGGAGAACCGATTCTTCTGGCTGCCCATATGGATACGGTAAAACCGGGACAGGGAAAACAGGCGATTTTACATGCAGATGGGAAGATCACTTCCGATGGAAGCACAGTGCTTGGAGCGGATGATCTGTCCGGTGTTGTGAGCATTCTGGAAGCATTGCAGGTTATTCATGAGGAACAGCTGCCGCATCCGGATATCGAAATATTATTTTCTGTGGCAGAGGAACTGTTTTCGCTGGGAAGCCGGGTGTTTGACTACAGTCAGATTCGTGCGAAACAGGCTTATGTATTTGACCTTAGTGGTCCGGTGGGCACAGCAGCGCTGGCAGCGCCTACGATTCTGTCTTTGGATATCTGCGTAAATGGAAGAGATGCTCATGCGGGATTTGCACCGGAGACGGGCATTCATTCCATCGCGATCGCAGCGACCGCGATTGCTGAAATCCAGAATGGCAGGATCAATGATACTACAACGGTCAATATTGGCACCATTCATGGTGGCGATGGCAAAAATATCGTGCCGAAGCAGTGCGTGATCTCCGGGGAAGTGCGCAGTATGGATCATGAAACGGCGCTTGCCCAGGCGGAGAACATCCGAAAAATTTTTGAAGAAAAGGCTGATGCTTATGGTGGAACGACAGAAATGAAAGTGACGGAGGAAGTGCATGCTTATCGTGTAGCTTTGGATAATCCTGTTTTACAGCACTTTCACAGAGCATGTCAGGCAGCAGGCTTATCCGAGCAGCTGGTGGATACTTATGGCGGCAGTGATAATAACAATTTTGCCTTGCATGGGATTACAGGCATCGTACCGGCCTGCGCCATGGAAAATGTGCATTCCTGTCAGGAATATACCTGTGTGGATGAGCTGGAGAGGAGTGCAAGGCTTGTGCTGGAACTGATTCTGGCGTAGAGCATTGAAATAATGAATAAAGCAAAAAAACAAATATCTTTCTTCTTAATGAAATTTTATAATACGGACAGCGTAGCATATGGAATTCTGTTAAGAAGAATTTTATTTTTGCAGTACTCAACTTTAAGTTTGTTGTGATAATACAGACCACTGTGCTATTCTGAATACAGAAAACAAGCGTTATGTATTTTGAAAATTATACGTGAAATGAAGATTTTTAAAAGAAAATATGGATATACAGTAGTCATTCTATTGGTGTGTATATGATATTGGCAATGTTGAAATGTTGTTGCATATAAATCTATTCCGAAAATTTTCACAAAAAATAAAAGCAGATCAAGCACAGGAGGGCATCGTATGATCACGGCAGAAGCATGCGGAAAAATAATTTCAGAAGCGAGAAAAGAACAGAATCTGACTCAGAAGGATGTGGCAGAACGATTACACATTACAGACAGGGCAGTATCCAAATGGGAGCGTGGAGTTTCCCATAGTTAAAGATACCACACCAAATATGATGAACCCACGCTTATAC
>ERZ773103.1908-NODE-1908-length-20851-cov-3.409742_pt1 | contig 20851 bp, 17 predicted proteins | sample MGYA00511118_ERZ773103 | MGnify/ENA primary metagenome ERZ773103 (study PRJEB29015, sample SAMEA2737821) | human gut metagenome | biome: human gut; feature: human-associated habitat; material: faeces | place: China | collected 2012 ... | reverse complement strand
AATCTGCGATCAGGTCTCTTGTTACAAGAGAATATTTCATACCGATATGTCCCATTGCAATACCGTCACAGACAGCGATTGCAGGGAACATGACCGGAGTTCCTCCAGCCATTGCCACGCCAAGCTTTACGGCCTGTGCGATTTTATCCAGGTTCATGTGGCCTGGTACGATCTCATTATAGGAACAAACGATTCCTACTAATGGACGCTCCATTTCTTCTTTTGTCATTCCAAGGGCATTGAACAGGGAACGGTGAGGTGCCTGCTGTGTGCCTGTTTTTACTGCGTCACTTCTCATAACTTGTATCTCCTTTTTGCTTCATAGCCGGGAAAAATGATCCATTTGCTTTTTGTTTATTTCGAATTCTAAATTTCCTTAGCGATCAGGTCACCCATCTCTTTCGTTCCAACCAGAGTGCATCCCTCAGACATAATGTCACCGGTACGGTATCCGGCAGTCAGAACCTTCTGTACAGCAGTCTCAACTGCATTTGCTTCCTCATCCAGATCCAGGGAAAAACGAAGCATCATGGCTGCGGAAAGGATGGTTGCGATCGGGTTGGCCTTATTCTGACCTGCAATATCAGGTGCAGAGCCATGGCTTGGCTCATAAAGACCAAATTTTGTCTCGTTCAGGCTGGCAGAGGAAAGCATTCCGATAGATCCTGTCACCATGCTGGCCTCATCAGAAAGAATATCGCCGAACATATTCTCCGTGAGGATCACATCAAACTGCCTCGGATCTCTCACAAGCTGCATTGCGCAATTGTCAACAAGTATATGCTCCAATGTCACTTCCGGGTAATCTTTTGCCACTTCCTCCACAACCTTTCTCCAAAGTCTGGAGGAATCCAGTACGTTCGCCTTGTCGACACTGGTCACTTTCCTGCGCCGTTTCATCGCAATATCAAATCCTTTTTTTGCGATCCGCCGGATTTCTTCTTCATTATAAGTCAGTTGATCGTTCGCTGTCAGAACCCCGTTCACTTCCTTTGTGGAACGTTCCCCGAAATACAGTCCTCCGGTCAGTTCCCGCATGATCATCATATCAAATCCGCCCTCTGTCAATTCTTCTTTCAGCGGGCAGGCTTTTTTCAGTTCGTCATACAGCACCGCCGGACGAAGATTTGCAAACAGATTCAGTTCTTTTCGTATCTTCAAAAGTCCGGCTTCCGGTCGTTTGGACGGTTCCAACCGATACCATGGAGAAGTCCTCGTATCGCCGCCGATCGATCCCATCAGTACGGCGTCGCTTTCTTTTGCTAAGCGGATCGTCTCGTCCGTCAGCGGAACTCCGTGTACATCGATCGATGCCCCGCCCATCAAAAGCTGTGTGTACTTACACTCATGTCCATATACGTCGGCCACCTGTTCCAACACTTTCATCGCTTCTGTGACGATCTCCGGTCCGATCCCATCCCCCTTGATCACTCCAATGTTCCATATCATATGTCATCACTTCCTTGATAAAATGTTATGATGCCGGGACTTCAGAAATGCGGAATAAAAACAGTTCCTTAACCCTCTTTCTCCCCCGATATCACGTTATTTCCTTATATTACCTCATTTCATCCCACGTTTCAACCCTTTAGCACAGAAAAGTGTCAAAGTATCTACAATCTCTTTTTATTCACTCTGTCACAAAAAGGACTTCTGTTTCTTTCACACCGGCGCTTCTGCGGTCCGATGAAAATCACCGGAAGTGCCAAAAGGCACATTCCGGGATTGTAAGCAGTCGCCAAGGTCTCGGGCAAGCCCGGACTTGCACCGGCAAGTGTGGTCCAGCTTCGCTGGACACACCCTATACAAAAAGAAGACCGAAAAGCTTTTCGCTCACCGGTCTTTCTCTCTTTCCTAATTATTCAGCACTCGGCTTCTCAAGCTGAGCGATCGCAGCTTTCTGCATCGGAATGCGGCAGTTCTTATTGTTACCAAATTCTACGATCACATCGTCGTCTGTGATATCAATGATCACTCCATAAAATCCGCTTGTTGTAAGAACGGTATCGCCTACTTCCATCGTGGAAAGCATTGCCTGTATACGCTTCTGCTCCTTTTTCTGTGGGCGCATCAGTAAGAACCACATACCTCCGATAATTACAACGTAAACAAGAATGATACTTACCATACTCATTGAACCACCGGCAGCTAAAACTCCATTCATCTTAATACATCCTCCTAACTACTTATCTTCAAGCAATATGACCATTATACATAAAAAATACAATTACTTCAAGTGTATTTTTTGTTTCATCTTAAACTTTTCCGCTCAAACTTTTACAAGCCCAACACGCCCTTTAATTTTTCTTCCTTATATGCATGAAATGCTCCCGCATCCAACGCATCCCTGATTTCTTCCATCATCGTATTATAGAAGTACAGATTATGAAGAACACAGAGACGCATTCCGAGCATTTCTTTCGCTTTCAATAAATGACGGATATATGCGCGGCTGTAGCTTCTGCATGCCGGACACTGGCATCCCTCCTCGATCGGACGATCGTCCAGTTCAAATTTGGCGTTGAACAGATTCAGCTTTCCGTGATTCGTATACACATGTCCGTGACGACCATTCCGCGACGGATATACACAATCAAAGAAATCCACGCCCCGGGCAACTCCCTCCAAAATATTTGCCGGAGTACCGACGCCCATCAGATAAGTCGGTTTATTGTCCGGCAGATACGGCACGACCGCATCCAGGATCCGATACATCTCCTCATGGCTTTCTCCGACCGCAAGTCCGCCGACCGCATAACCATCCAGATCCAGCTTCGTGATCTGCTTTGCATGTTCGATCCGGATATCTTCATACACGCCGCCCTGATTGATCCCGAACAGCATCTGATGCGGATTGATCGTATCCGGAAGACTGTTCAGCCGCTCCATCTCCTGTTTGCAGCGCGCCAGCCAACGGGTCGTCCGTGCAACCGACTGTTCCATATATTCACGGTCCGCCACACTGGACGGGCATTCATCAAAAGCCATTGCGATCGTGGAGGCTAAATTAGACTGGATCTGCATACTCTCTTCCGGTCCCATAAAAATCTTCTTTCCGTCGATATGGGAATGGAAATGCACGCCCTCTTCCTTGATCTTCCGAAGTCCTGCAAGAGAAAACACCTGAAATCCGCCGGAATCCGTCAGGATCGGTTTGTCCCAGTTCATAAACTTATGCAGTCCGCCGAGCTGTTTTACAACCTGATCTCCCGGTCGCACATGAAGATGATATGTATTGGATAATTCTACCTGTGTCTTGATCCCCCGCAGATCGTCTGTCGACACGGCGCCTTTGATCGCCGCCGCTGTTCCCACATTCATAAAAACCGGCGTCTCGATCGTTCCGTGTACCGTATGTAACCGACCGCGTTTTGCCAGCCCCTCTTTTTTCAACAATTCATACATAAATGTCCTCTTTCTAAAAGGGACAGCCGCACTTCTGACTGTCCCTTTTCTTTTAATAATGGATGATAACAGGAGTTCCTGTTGAAATCATATTGTAAAGTGCAGCCGCCTGATCATACGGCATATTGATGCATCCATGGGATCCGACTCCCGGGATCTGATTCAATGTTCCACCAAAGGTGGACTGCCATGTTGCATCGTGAAATCCGACTCCGCTCCAGGTGATCCGCATCCAGTAGTCTACCGGCGTCCGGTATTCCGGCTCTCCGGTCTCCGGAACGATCTCTCCTACAAGTACCTCGTGCATCGTTGTCTCTTTCAGTGCATACACGCCGGTCGGCGTCTCTTTTGCCGGAATCGGCTCACCGGTTACCACATCCGTCTCCAGCACAACGGCGCCGTCCTGGATATACCACATATGCTGAGCGCTTAAGTCCACTTCCGCATATGTTGTTCCCCAGTCCTGCGGACCGTGGGAAGCCGCTGTACCTCCGATATAATATGCCGGCTCTCTCGTAACGACTTCCCCGTTCTTAATACTGTTGATCAACGCTGCCGATTCGGTCTCTTCATCGATCGACCATCCATAATCCCCGCCGGAAACTTCTGCTGTTTTTCCCCATGGGGTCGTGATCGTTCTTGCCGCTCCCATTGTATCATACTGATCGCCGAAAGACGCCATCCATTCCCGAACGCCGTTCTCATTGAACACAACGTTCATGGATTCATCCACTGTAAGCCATGTGGAGATCAGATTTTTATCCACCACCACATTCTCATCCATCGGATACGTAATACTTGCTTTAATATACTGGTTCATGCTGTCACATGCAGCCTGCACTTCTTTTGATTCTGCTGTAAACTTCGGAAGAGCATAACATCCCTCTTCTTCCATGTTCAGCTCCGATTTGAATTCCCGAATGTACTGGGCGATCTTTTCATGAAGCATGTCCATATCCACTGCGGTTCCTGTCACTTCCGGTTCTACAACATACTGTGTTCCGTCAAACTTCGGATAGGCGTTTGTCGGCGGGATCTGCTTCACTTTTACCGACTGGAGATTATTGATCTGCTCTTCCAAGGCTTCCTTATCATAAGAAACTTCAATCGTAACCTGCGTGGAGCTCTTCACAAAAAATGCACTCGGCCAGAGGAACGCATTCTGCTTTTTGATCGCATTTTTCACATCGTCATTTTCCACATAGGCGAGGGAGATGTCTTCTCCTTTGATCGTATCCGATTTATCTTCCTTTTCCAGGACTGTCAACGTATATCCTTTCACCTGATCTTTCATATATTCTTCAACATCCTTGACAGATTTTGCCGAAAAATTATGACCGTTGATCTCTGTATTAATATAGAAATGACTCATAAAAAATACTGATATGCCGACATATACTGCCGCCAAAACACCGACGGTCACACCTGCAATGATCAGACCTTTCTTTTTATCCGTCTTCTTTTTTGCAACAGCCGCCCTTTTTCTGCGTTTCTTCCGTCCCTTTTTCTTTTTCGGTGCTTTCGTTTTGACCTGTGGCTTTTCTTCCTCATCCAGACTCATATATAAGGTATCATCCTCATCATAAGAGTCTGTTTCCTCATCATAAACGTCGTCCTCATCGAATGCCTCGTCCTCATAGGATCCGTCCACGTCAAATGCCTCGTCCTCTCCGTCAGCCTCCGCTTCCAGATCCGGCAGATTTTCCTCCATCTCCGGTGTATCCGCCGGAGATTCCTGCACATTTACCTGTTCATCCGGATTATGCTCCTGTTCATGGATCTCCCTTTTGCTCATTTAGTACTGCTCCCTCTTCTATAATCAATATCTAGGCAACATTATATTATGAAAGCGAAAAAATGTACAGTAAAATCTCTCGGAATTAAGGAAAACTTAAACAACTGATTAAACAAAATCATTGCATCCCCATTTACTCTCCGATATAATAATGCGTATCAGATTCAAAAAAGGAGATTGACATCATGAGCGGATCTACATTCGGAACATTATTTCGTATTACAACCTGGGGCGAATCCCACGGCGCCGGCATCGGCGTAGTGATCGACGGGTGTCCTGCCGGACTTTCTCTGTCCGAAGCAGACATCCAAGCCTTTCTCGACCGCCGCAAACCCGGTCAGAGCAAATATACAACCAAACGTCAGGAGGGAGATCAGGTTGAGATCTTGTCCGGCGTCTTTGAGGGGCAGACGACTGGCACACCGATTTCTCTTCTTGTACGGAATCAGGATCAGCGCTCCCGCGATTACGGCAACCTTGCCGCAACCTATCGTCCGGGACATGCCGACTATACATTTGACGCCAAATACGGCGTCCGCGATTACCGCGGCGGCGGTCGTTCTTCCGGCAGAGAAACAATCGGCAGGGTCGCCGGCGGTGCGGTTGCCTCTCTTCTGCTGCGTGAGCTCGGCGTACAACTTTTGACCTTTACAAAAGCGATCGGACCGGTTTCCATCCCGGAAGCGGACTATCATTTTGAGGCAATATCCGAAAACAAACTTTATATGCCAAATCTTGACGCGGCACAAAGAGCCTCCGCTTATCTGGACGAACTGATGGCAGAGTGTGATTCTGCCGGCGGCGTTATCGAATGCCGCATCAAAGGACTTCCGGCAGGGATCGGAGAACCTGTTTTTGACAAACTCGATGCGCGGCTCGCCCAGGCGGTCTGTTCCATCGGCGCAGTCAAAGCGTTGGAATTCGGCGATGGTTTTGCTGCCGCATCTTCTACGGGAAGTCAGAACAATGACCCGTTCGTTTCCGAAGACGGCATCATTTCCAAGCAGACGAATCACTCCGGCGGAGTGCTCGGCGGAATGAGTGACGGATCCGAACTGATTTTTCGTATTGCAGTCAAACCGACTCCGTCGATCGCACAGATGCAACACACGGTAAACAACATCGGGGAAAATACAGAACTTATCATCCATGGTCGCCACGATCCGGTGATCGTTCCCCGCGCGGTTGTTGTCGTCGAATCCATGGCAGCTATCACGCTTGCGGATCTCCTGCTTCAGAATATGACAAGCCGCATAGACTGTATAAAGGAATTTTATAAAAAGAACGAATCTCACGACTGATTTCATGACAGCAAAAATCCGCCGGGAACGGTTTTCTTTTTTGAAAACCATTCCCGGCGGATTTTATTTGTCAACCTAAGAAATCCAAAGCTATTCTGCTTTCAATTCTTTCCACTGCGTGTTCATCAGATCGTTGATCTCCGGATCCAGCTGCACACTGACTTCACAATTCTCAGTCGCATCGTCTGCCGGGACAAGTGCTTCATTTGCCCGGTCTTCTTCTGAAAGTCCCTCGATCACTTTTTCATTCGGTGTGGAATAATAAATATACTCGAAGTTCATCTCCGCAACATCTTCCCTGCACAGGAAGTCAAGGAACTGCTGTGCCGCATCCACATTGTCACACTGTTTCGTCACACACCAGGAATCCAGCCAGACATTAGACCCCTCTTTCGGGATCACATAGGCAAGATCCTCATTATACTGATTTCCAAGGTATGCTTCCCCGGAATATACAACCGCCATCGTTGCATTGCCCGCGACAACCTCATCTCTTGCTTCATCAACAAGATACGCCTGTACATCCGGTTTCTGTTTGACAAGCAGATCATGAGCCGCATTGACCTCATCCTCATTATTGCTGTTCAAAGAATAACCCAGCGCTTTCATCGCTACCATATAAGTGTCACGCATACTGTTCTGCATGATGATCTCGCCCGCATATTCTCCGTTAAACAGCACGTTCCAGCTGTCCACCGGCTCTTTCACCTTTGTTGTGTCATAAAGGATACCGAGTGTTCCCCAGAAATACGGAACCGTATATTTATTCTCCGGATCGAACGCCTGCGAGAATTCCCAGTATTTATCCCCGATATTTCCCGCATTCTCCATTGCATCGATATCGATCTCCTGCAGTTCCTCCTCTTTGATCAGTTTTTCGATCATATAGTCCGTAGAACAAAGCAGATCATAGTCGATCGCTCCCGCTTTATATTTCGTATACATTTCTTCCGGAGTCAGCGCTTCCTCATATTTCACTTCGATTCCGGTTTCCTCATAGAAAAGATCCAGAACCGCCGGATCCATATATTCCCCATAATTAAACACCGTCAGTGTTTCTTTCGCATCCTGTTTTCCGCTGCATCCAGCACTTAACACGGTACTGCCAAGCGCAACGGTCGCAAGCAGTACGCTTAAGACTCTTCTTTTCATCCTTTTACTCTCTCCTTTTTTGCTTTTCCCTTTCGATCCGGCAGATAGTTGACTGCCAGAAGTACTAAAAATACAAACACAAAAATGATCGTGGACAACGCGTACATCTCCGGTTTGATCCCTTTTCGGATCTCGCCGTAGATCATCGTTGACAAAGTATTGACCCCTGCGCCTTTTGTAAAATATGTGATCACAAAATCGTCCATCGACATCGTAAACGCCATAAAAAATCCTGCCACGATCCCACCTGCAAGCTGCGGAAGAATGATCTTAAAAAATGCATAGACTGCATTTGCTCCCAGATCTCTCGCCGCTTCATACAAACTCAGGTTCATCTGCCGGATCTTCGGCATGACACTCAGGATCACATATGGGATGTTAAATGTAATGTGTGCCAGAAGAACACTTCCATATCCAAGCGGCATGAAATTCACAAACCAGAGCATCAATGCGATTCCGGTCACAATATCCGCATTCAAAAGCGGAATATTAGTGCAGACCATCACAAGCTGATAATTCTTCCGGCGCATTGCATGGATTCCCAGAGCGCCGAGCACACCGATCACTGTTGCGATCAGCGCCGAAGAAAATGCAAGCGTCAGTGTCGTGGACAGCGCCTCCATGATCTGCCGGTTGGAAAACAGCCGGCTGTACCAGTCCAATGTAAAACCGCCCCACTGGACACGGGATCTGGAATTATTGAACGAAAGCACGATCAATACCAGAATCGGCGCATATAAAAACAAAAGGATCAGACCAAGATAGCATCTGCTTATTAAATTTTTCAATTTTTCTACCATATTGCAGAGCCCTTCCCTTCCATATCATTTCGCATTGTAAACGCCATACTGATCAGGACGAAGATCATCAGTGATACCGAAAGTCCCGATCCGAGATACCAATTCATACTCTTCGTAAACTCCTGTTCAATAATATTACCGATCAGCTGCAGTTTTCCGCCGCCCAAAATATCCGAGATCACAAACGATGGAACAAATACCATCACAATTCCGCTCAACAGTCCCGGTACGGAAAGCGGGAAGATGATCTTGCGGAAGATCGTGAATCCTCCGGCTCCGAGATCTTTTGCAGCATCAATGATATCCTCGTCGATCTCAGAAACTGCATTGAAGATCGGAAGCACCATATACGGCAGATAGTCATATACAACACCGATCATGATCGCCGCTCCGCTGTTTGCCAGCGCAACCGGCTCAAGTCCGATCTTTTGCAGCAGAAGATTCAGTATTCCGTTGTTCGATAAGATCATCTGCCATGCGAGCACACGGAGGATAAAATTCATCCACATCGGCAGGATCAGTACAAACAATGCAAATCCCCGTTTTCCAAGGTTCAGCCGACGAAGTGCGAGCACAAGCGGATAGGATAATAAAATACAGATCAATGTGCATCCCACCGCAATTTCTAAAGAGAAGATCACCGCTTTTAAATGAACCGGATCGGCGATAGCCGCCACATTCGCCAGTGTAAAACCACCCTCCGGACTGCTCAATGCATAGCGGAAGATCACCGCCATCGGAATTACGGTAAACCCGATGATCCAGATCAAATAGGGAGTGGAAAGCCACGACCTCTTATTGACGCCTTTTAAATTATTCATCCTCTTTTACAACCTCCTCGTCTTTGGAGTGAGGCTTGTGCATGATCTGGATATTGTCCGGCAGGATCGTCAGTCCCACTCTGCTTCCGATCTGCGCAGGGTTCACACTCTGTACGATCCACTCATAATCATGAACACGTACTTTGATCTCATAATACGCTCCTTTGAAAATGATCGACACGACCATTCCTTTCAGAAATCCCGCACTCTCTTCCACGATCACCAGATCTTCCGGCCGGATCACCACATCAACCAATTCATCTTTTGCAAATCCGGTATCCACACATGGGATTGCGACATTCTGGATCTCGACCAGTTTATCCTTTCGCATGATCCCATCGATGATATTGCTGTCGCCGATAAAATCTGCGACAAATGCGTTCTGCGGCTCGTCGTAAATACTTTTTGATGTTCCCATCTGCTGAATGATCCCCTGGTTCATTACGATGATCCGGTCGGACATCGTCAGCGCCTCTTCCTGATCGTGCGTGACATAAATAAATGTGATCCCTACTTCCTGTTTGATCTTGATCAGCTCCCGCTGCATTCCATGGCGAAGTTTCAGATCCAACGCACCGAGCGGCTCATCCAAAAGCAGGATCTTCGGTTCGTTTACGATCGCGCGTGCGATCGCTACTCTCTGCTGCTGTCCGCCGCTTAGCACGGTCGGCGCCTGTTTTCCGTAGCCCTCCATGTTCACCAGTTTCAGCGCGTATGCGATCTTATCTTTGATATACTGTTTGCTCTTCTTTTTCAGTTTCAGTCCGAACGCGATATTTTCCTCCACGGTCATATGCGGAAACAATGAATATTTCTGAAAAACAGTATTGACGTTGCGCTTATCCGGCGGCAGATCCGTAATGTCCTTTCCCTCAAAGAGCACCCGACCCTCATCCGGTTTCACAAAACCGCCGATGATCCGAAGTGTCGTAGATTTTCCGCAGCCGGACGGACCAAGCAGCGTAATAAATTCATTTCTCTCGATCTCGAGATTCAGATTATCAATAACCATCTCCCCATCGAATGATTTACTGATCGAATCTAACGTTAAAATAACATCTGACATGACTCTTCCTCCTAAAAGCTTGGGGGGCTGCTGATCCATAAAATGGACGACACCTTTTTGCAAGCTGAACTTATCTTATGTTTGCGGTTTGCCGGAAAAATAAACGAATCACCTTTCCGCACGGTATAAACATCTTCTCCATAATGAAGACGGATCTCTCCATCCAGAACGTAGCCGAATTCCTCTCCCTCATGAGGTTTATCTTCCGGCATCGACTGCCCCGGCTGTAACTGTACGAGGATCGGTTCCATGCTGCGGCTCTGCGCAGTCGCGATCAGCCAGGTAATACTGTTCTTATGCTCATCTTCCTTTTCGAAATAATCTTCTTTCGGATAAACGATCTGAAGTTCATTCTCCTCATGGAAAAAATCTGACAGATTGGTTCCAAGACATTCCACAATATCCAAAAGAGTAGATACCGACGGTGCGGTAAGTCCGCGCTCCATCTGCGAGATAAACCCTTTCGTCAGTTCAGTCCTGTCTGCCAGTTCCTCCTGCGTCAGACCATTTTGATTCCGGAGATTTCGGATCTTCGCTCCGATCTGCTCCTCAATACTCATTTTATTTTCCTCTTACATTTACTAAGTTTTTTGTTTACCAAAGTTTATTATACATATACTAAATCCAAAGTCAACTATTATTTCGTTTTTTCGTTGATTTTCTGCGCTGTTTTATATCATAAAATTTTTATCATTCAGACGTACAAGAACAGAGTTCAAAATACAACGCTTTTGAACTCTGTTCTTCTTAAATCATGCTATATATCAATCGTTCTCCACTCTATATCTGAAAGCATCCTCCGCCGATAAACTCCCGCAGCAGGGAATTTGTCGGTACGGATTCACTGCCGATCCCGACAAAATAATCAAAAAACTTAAGCAGCCGTTTTGCCTCGGCATACTCCGGCGCCGATTTATCCACGCCGAACAACAGCGGCTCCACATACTGTTTTAAAACCGCCAGCTCATAGATCAAAGACGAATTGAACATCACATCCGCCTCTTCCTGAAATGGAAAGATATTTTTCTCCTCCCCTCTTCTGACCGACTGCCACATTCCGATCGTCTGTGTCGCAGACGCGCCGCGTGTCTTCGCATCCCGCACGAGCCGCCGGATCAACCGTCCGTCCGTCGTTGGGATCCGGTTGTGTTCATCCACATTTAACTGCGTCAGCGCGCTGATATAGATTTTAAATTTATTCTCGTCGTTCAGCTGTCTCGTCAGCTTCGAGTTCAGACAATGGATCCCCTCGATCACGAGAATATCCTGTTCTCCGAGTTTCTTCGGCACGGAAGAACGCATCCGCTTTCCGGTCTTAAAATTAAAAATCGGAAGATAAACTTCTTTTCCGTCCAGAAGATCCTGCATATCCCGATTGAACTGCTCCACATCGATCGCTTCCAGACATTCAAAATCATAATTGCCATCTGCATCACGGGGCGTCAGCTCCCGATCCACAAAATAATTATCCACTGCGATCGGATGCGGGATCATCCCATTGACGCGCAGCTGGATCGAAAGCCTATGGGAAAACGTCGTTTTGCCGGAGGAGGACGGTCCTGCGATCAACACAAATTTGACATTTTTCCGATCTGCGATCTGTTTCGCGATCTCTGCGATTTTCCGTTCCTGATAAGCTTCCTGTACAAGAACAACCTCCCGCATATCCCGCTTTGTCACCATGTCATTCAGCGCGCCGACCGTATCGATTCCCTGAAGATCTCCCCAAAGGATCGATTCTTTCAGAACCTGAAATAATTTCGGGCTTGGTTCAAACGGCGGAACGATCTCCGGGGCACTTGCCTCCGGCATCTGGAGCACAAAACCCTCGTCGTAAAGATAAAGTGCAAAATACTTCAGATATCCTGCATTTGGAACCATATATCCATAATAATAATCTTCAAATTCATTCATCTTGTAAATATTGACCTTGGAACTCAGCCGATATTCAAACAGCTGTTCTTTGTCGTACATTCCATGCCGGCGGAATAATTCCATCGCTTCCCTTGTGCGTACAGACCGCTTCTCGATCGGCATTTCCTCCCGGACGATCTCGCGCATTCTCGCCTCTACTTTCTTTAAGAATGCCTCGTCTACCCGAACACTTCCCTCAACCGTACAGTAATAACCCTTGCTGACTGAAAAATGGATCCGCACACGTTCAACCTGCTCGTGCCCGCCTACATCATGTACCGCTTTTACCAGCAGAAAGCTCATACTCCGCTTGTAAGTGTCGTGACCGATCCGGTCTTTTGTCGTCACAAATTCCAGTGTACAGTCCCGGTCCAGTTCCCGGTGCAGTTCTTCCAGACGACTTCCGTTTTGTACCACCAGAACGATCTGATGTTCATATTGATCCTGAAACTCTCTGGCAATAGAAAGATATGTTGTTCCTGCCGGATATACCCGGCATGTTTCTCCGATTGTAACCTGATATGATATGTTCTCCATCTTTCTCTCCTCCGATCTTCATGTCAGTGTACAACAGATCATCTGTCTTTGTACGCCGACGTTGTCGTTTCCCACTGCACTCTCATCACTCTATTCTATTCGCCGGATCTGTTTCTCATACGATCCGAAACGGCACTCCGCTTTCTTCTGTCAGGACTTCAAGTTCATTTCCACCCGGTTCTCTTTTCAAAAACCGTTCCATATCACGGATAAAGAAATACTCCGTTCCGTAATGTCCCGCATCGATCACCGCAAGCTCCTGAGCCACAGCATCCAATCCCTCGTGGTGTCCGATGTCGCCGGTCACAAGCACATCCGCGCCTTTTAAAACTGCGGGATTCACCGCGCTTTTCCCGGATCCCGGCGAAACTGCCATGCAGCAGATCTCTTTTTCCGGATCTCCGAACACTTTCACATGCTCCAGATGAAGCTGTTCTTTTACATAACGGCAGCATTCTTCCAAAGTCGTTCTGCACGGTACTCTTCCGATCCGCCCGATTCCCTCCGGATGTCCGTCCTTTTCCCATGTAATGTCCAGCACTTCGGTCTCCTGAAGCCCTAACGTATTTGCAACCAGATCTGCCATTCCCAACACATCATAATTCGTATGCATCGCATAATAAGAAATGTCATTTTGAATCAATTTCAGCACTCTGCGTCCGATAAAGTCCTGATCTGTCACAGATTTCATCGCGGAAAAGATCAACGGATGATGCGTGATCAATAGATCCGCCTTTACCTGCACCGCTTTTTCCACCACCTCGTCCGTGGCATCCAGCGCCAGAAGAATCCGTTTTACTTCTTTTTCCCCGCGTCCTGCAAGTAATCCCACATTATCAAATCCAAGCGCGGCCTCTTTCGGATATGTTTTTTCAATCTGCGTTATGATCTCACTGCAAAGCATAATATTCCAGTCCTTTCCCGATCTGCTTCAGATCATTTTGTAACTCCTGTTTCCGCACCTCGATGTGCGCTCCCTCCTGCTGATCAAGCCCGGAGAGGATTCTCTCATGAATGTCTTTCTCCCTCTGTAAATAAGAAAGAAGCACCGGATGGCGCATTTCCAGAAGCAGCTTTCCGTAGCGGAGTTCCACTTCGTCCCACGTTTCTTTTTCTGCGGCAGTTCTTCGCAGTTCCTGTTTCTTCGGATCTTGATCTACATTTTCCGAAAATGGCGGTCTGACTTTCATCATCATATAATACTTTCCGTCGTCCAGCACCATATCTTCCTGTAAGAACACAAATCCCTCCTCCAAGAGGAACGATCTGACCCGTTCGATCTCAGACTGCGGCTGTAAAATGCATTCTTTCAGGCTCTTCGTGATCTCCGGATGTGCCGAAAGGATCCGGATCATCAGCCCGCCTCCCATTCCGGCGATCACGGCACAATCACATTCTCCGGGACTTAGCTGTTCCAGTCCATCGGATCTTCTAAGCCGGATCTGCTCCGTAAGTCCGGCATCTCTCACATGTTCTTCTGCCCGAAGAAGCGGTCCCTCATTGACGTCCATAGCAATCGCACCGGGCGCTTTTTTCTCCTGTATCAAATAGAGCGGAATATAGGCATGATCCGTGCCTATATCCGCTACTATGCTGCCCGTCGTTACCAAGGATGCAACTGCAAGCAATCGCTTTGATAACTCCATATTCTATCCTCTTTCTTAATCCAGATAATCCCGTAATTTTCTGCTACGGCTCGGATGACGAAGTTTCCGGAGTGCTTTCGCCTCGATCTGACGGATACGCTCTCTTGTTACATCAAACTCTTTTCCGACTTCTTCCAATGTTCTCGCACGTCCGTCGTTCATACCGAAACGCAGGCGGAGTACTTTCTGTTCACGCTCCGTCAGTGTGTCGAGCACCTCATCCAGCTGTTCTTTCAAAAGTGTCTGTGCCGCCGCTTCCGCCGGAACAGGCACGTTGTCATCCTGAATAAAATCTCCTAAGTGGCTGTCTTCTTCCTCACCGATCGGCGTCTCCAGAGACACCGGTTCCTGAGAGATCTTTAAGATCTCACGCACACGATCCACAGGCATGTCCAATTCCTTTGCGATCTCTTCCGGGGCAGGCTCTCTTCCCAGTTCCTGCAAAAGCTGTCTGGACACACGGATCAGTTTGTTGATCGTCTCTACCATATGAACCGGGATACGGATCGTTCTCGCCTGATCTGCGATCGCTCTTGTGATCGCCTGACGAATCCACCAAGTCGCATAAGTACTGAATTTATACCCTTTATGATAATCAAATTTCTCAACCGCCTTGATCAGTCCCAGATTCCCCTCCTGGATCAGATCAAGGAAAAGCATTCCCCGACCGACATAACGTTTGGCAATACTGACAACAAGACGTAAGTTCGCCTCTGCCAGTTCTTTTTTCGCGTCCTCGTCGCCCTCTTCCATCCGTTTTGCCAGCTCGATCTCACGGTCGGCACTCAAAAGCGGAACTTTTCCGATCTCTTTTAAGTACATCCGCACCGGATCTTCTATACTCACACCATCAGGAACAGACAGATCGATGTTCTCCACATCCACATCGTCATCATCCGCGATCATCGCCTCGATATCCATGTCAATATCCGCGTCGTCGTCACTGTTGATCCGCAGCACATCGATATTGTTGGCATCCAGATATTCAAAAATCTTTTCCATCTGCTCTGCGTTCAGATCCATGTCCGTGAAAAAGTCATTCACTTCCTGAATTTCCAGGATACTTTTCTTTTTCTTTCCAAGAGCAACCAGTTCTTTCAGCCGTTCCAAAAATTTCTGTGTGTTTTCTTCCATGTGTCCTTCCTTCCTGTGTCCGCAAAATATGCGGACGGTCTTAGTTTATTTTATCCTTATTCTAAAGAAATATGCAGTTGATACAAGTCCTGAAGCTTTCGTTTTTCTTCCATCAGTTTCTGCAGTCCTGCCATGTCCGTAGGGGAAAGCTTCCGTGTCTGCGCATCAATGCTGTTCGATTTCACGCGCAGGATCGTCTCTTTCAGCGCCTGCTCACGTTCCCCTTTCGTTGAAAGTTCACGGATCTTCGTGTGGAACAGAGACGCCGCCTCCCGATGTTCTTCCTCTTCGGTAAAATGATTCAGGATCTTCGCCGGATTTAATTCTCCCTGTTCATACTGTCGGTACATAAGCTCTGCCACAGTACGGAACAGCTCTTCCGTAAAATCATCCGGATGAATGTATTTTCCGATCACCTGAAACAGCTTCGGCTCCTCGATCATCCATGTCAGCAGCACTTTCTGCGCCGTCTTCCCGGCATCTTCTTTCTTCGCCGTTTTCTGTTCAGAGGTGGACTTCGGTCGTTCCACCGGTTTCGCAAGTCCATCCTGGATTGCCGTCTTCGTCACCAGTTTTTTCAGGCTTTCCGCGCTGATCTGGTAAATCTTGGCGACCGCTTCTATGTAATTATTCCTCTCCAGCTCATCTTCAAATCCAATGAGCCGCCTTGCCGCCTCCCGGAAAAATGCCGTCTTCCCCTCGGGAGAGTTCATATCATAATCCCATTCCAATATTTCCAGACTGAACAAAAATCCGTTTCTCGCATCCGCGATCCGCCGTTCAAACTCTTCTGCGCCCAGATTCTTGATAAATTCATCCGGATCCTTATACGGATCCATCCGAATCACTTTCGCAGAGATTCCGGCGTCTTTTAAGATCGGTACTCCGCGAAGCGCAGCGCGCGTTCCGGCTTCATCACTGTCATAAGTCAGATACACTTCCCGGACATAACGCTTGATCAGGGATGCATGTCCCGGCGTCAGCGCCGTTCCGAGGGATGCGACTGCATTGGTAAATCCTGCCTGATGCAGTGCGATCACGTCCATATATCCTTCGCAGAGAAGAAAATACGGTTTTCTCGAAGAACGTGCCCTGTTCAGTCCGTAGAGATTCCGGCTTTTATCAAAAACCGGCGTCTCCGGCGAATTTAAATATTTCGGTTTTGCCTCTCCCATCACACGTCCTCCAAAACCGATCACACGGCTGTTGACGTCCATGATCGGAAACATGACACGATTCCAGAACTTATCATATACTCCGTGTTTCTCATCGGTACTGATCAGTCCCGCCTGACGGATCAAGTCTTCCGAATACCCTTTGGAGCGAAGATACCGATACAGGTCGTCACTGTATTTGTTGGAATAACCAAGCCCGAACGCTTTGATCGTCTCGTCGGAAAGTTCTCTCTTTTTCAGATACTCATATCCGATCCGCCCTTGTTCTGATTTCAGCTGTACATAAAAATACTGTGCCGCCGCCTTGTTGATCTCCAAAAGCGTCGTCTTCAAATCCGCACGCTCTTTCGCTTCTTTGGAGTATTCCATCTTCGGCAGTTCCACCCCGGCGCGGTCTGCCAGAAGCTGTACCGCCTCCACAAACGAAAGATTTTCATATTCCATGAGAAACGTAAATACATTTCCTCCTGCGCCGCAGCCAAAGCAATAATACATCTGCTTGGATCTGCTGACCGAAAACGACGGAGATTTCTCATTGTGAAAAGGACAAAGTCCAAAATAAGAACTGCCTTTCTTCTGCAGCCGCACATATCCGGAAATCACATCGACGATGTCATTTTTCATCCTTACTTCTTCAATCAAGTCTTCCGAATAGTACATAATCTCCTCCATCTCATTACACAGACATTCTTCCGTTTAGGAAGAACACCCTATTATATATATTCGACAAAACTTACTTGTTTCCTTTTCTTTTCGCAGATTTTTTTCAGATTTTCATTTTTTCCAATGCTTTTACTACGGTTTCCAGCACTTTGATCCGTGCGTAATACTTGTTGTTTCCCTCCACAACGATCCACGGCGCATCGTCCGTGGACGTACGGAGCAGCATTTCATTGACTGCCGTCTCATACTGATCCCATTTTTCCCGGTTCCGCCAGTCTTCCTCTGTAATCTTCCATTGCTTTTCCGGATCTTCCTGCCGTCTCTCGAAACGTCGTTTTTGTTCCTCTTTATCGATCTGCATCCAAAATTTCAGGATCACGACGCCATGACCCGCAAGATCTCTTTCCATATCGTTGATCTCCTGATATGCCCGTTTCCACTCTGCTTCCGTACAAAAGTCCTCTATCCGTTCCACAAGCACACGCCCGTACCATGTGCGGTCAAAAATCGCTATGTGTCCGTCTTTGGGCATAGACCGCCAAAATCTCCAGAGATAATGATGTGCTTTTTCCGTCTCATCCGGCGCGGCAGTCGGGTGTACCACATATCCGCGCGGATCCATGCATTCCGTCAGACGCTTGATCGCGCCGCCTTTTCCGGCCGCATCCCATCCCTCAAAACAAAGCACGACCGGGATCCGTTTCCGATACAGTTCCCCATGAAGACGTTCCATCTTTTTCTGCAGTTTTTTCAATCGTTTTTTATATTCTTTCCGATCCAGTTGTTTCGACAGATCTGCTTGTGCAAGGATCGATCCGTGTAAGTTCTCCGTTTGCTCCAAATCTTCCGTCTGACGGGATGTCTCCGACCGGTAAAATTCCTGCTGCCATAAGTTCTCCTTTTCCGCTCGCCTGACTGCTTCCTCCAGCGCTGCGACCACCGTCCGGTAAATCTTTACTTCCGCAAAACGCTCGTCTGTCGCTTCTATAACTGTCCACGGCGCATCGTCCGAATCTGTTTTTCTCAACAGTTCCTCTGCGATGGACAGATAATCTTCGTACCTCCTGTTTCGCTCCAGATCCCCTTTCTCCACACGCCACGCGGTCTCTTTTTGTTTTTGCAGTCTTTTCATCCGTTTTTTCTGTTCCTGCTGATCGATCGCCAGAAACAGCTTGATCAGCACCATCTTGTCATCCGTCAGCTGTTTTTCAAACACGCGGATCGACTCGTACGCTTCTGCTGTCTCAAATCCTTTGACTTTCCCATCGAAACGCTCGATCAGTACTTTCCTGCACCAGCTTCCGTCGAAAATCGCAAACCGTCCCCGCTCCGGTGTCTTCGTCCAGAATCTCCACAAAAACGGATGCATCTGTTCTTCTTCTGTTTCTTCTTTAATCGGGAACACTTCAAATCCGCGCGGATCCAGATTGCGGATCAGCCGTCCGATCTGCAGACCTTTTCCCGCCGCATCGAATCCCTCAAAAACGATCATGACCGGGATCTTCAGCTCTCTGCACCGCCTCTGAAGCCCGGCGATCTTCCGTTCCAACTCCGGCATTATTTCTTTAAATTCCTCTTTATCCAGTTTTTTTGCAAAATCTACTTTTTCCAACATCCGTTCTTCCCTCCTGTCATCCGGTTTTATTTGTTATGATTATACATCTTTCGTTTTTTGATACAAGAAGTACGACCCAAAAATAAAGAAAAAGATGAGAAATTTATGCCGGACGGCTTTTCTCACCTTTTTCTTCTCCTGAAAACAACTTTTCTTTATTGTTCTTTATTTATTTTTTACAATTTTCATCATGGTATCCCATTTCTGTTCCATGTCCGCCACCAGTTTGAACTGTGTTCTTGCACGATCCAGATTGTGAGCTTCTCTGTGGATCTGGAAGTAATGATCTCCCTCCAGATAATCTGTCAGAAAACGCATACCGCACTCATATGTCATGATCTTCGCTCCCATCGGAAGCATCTCGATCTCTGTGCCGGTAAGACGTCCTCTGCATCCTTTCTGGAAACCGTTGTTGTACACTTCAAACAGCCGCATACTGCAGCTTACTTTTTCCAGGTCGATTTCATCTTCCGCCGCAGTACTTGCCCCGAAACGGATCGAATCGCCAAAATCATTGACGGAAAGTCCCGGCATGACCGTATCCAGATCGATCACGCAGATTCCCTGCCTCGTCGCATCATCGATCATAATATTGTTCAACTTTGTATCATTGTGCGTCACACGTAGCGGAAGTTCTCCTGCCGCCAGCAGATTTCCAAGCACAGCCGCATCCTGCTCCCGTGCCAGAACGAATTCAATTTCCCGTTCTACCGCTTTTGCCCGTCCCATCACATCCGCTTCCACGGCACGTTTAAAGTTTGCAAACCGCTGTTTTGTGTCATGAAATCCCGGAATCGTTTCATGAAGCGTCTCCGCCGGATAATCCGAGAGCAGACACTGGAAATTTCCAAAAGAAAGAGCGCTTTGATAGAAATCTTCCTCGCTTTCCACCTGCTCGTAACAAGATGCCCCTTCGATAAAATGATAGATCCGCCAGTATTCTCCACAGGAATCTACATAATACGGCTTTCCGTCTTTCGCCAAAAGGACGTTCAGTGTCTCCCGTTCCGGATCCCCGCCGTTCTCAACGATCTTTCTGCGCAGATGGGAAGTCACACCCATGATATTTTCCATGACTTCCACCGGCTTTTTAAACACAGAACGGTTCATTTGCTGCAGGATCATTCTTTTTTTATTTCCATTCTGTTCCATCACATGAAGCAGGTATGTGTGATTGATATGTCCGTTTCCATATACACCCTGAAGTACCGGTGTTCCCGGGAACTCAAACCCGGTCAGCACTTCCTGAAGCTGTTTTTCTGTTACACTCATCTTATGACCTCCTAGATCTCATACCAGTGGATCGCATTTGCTTCCATATGTACGTCGAAACTTGTTCCGTCTCCACGGTAAACCGTCGTATCCTGCGGCTCATATGTATTATTGACTACGCAGTATTTGCCGTTTTTCACATATGCATGTACTTCCACATTATAATTGGTACTGAACCATTTCTTCAGATTTTTCTCATCTCCGGAAGCCCAGATCACCGTGCGGTACAAAAGACGGCTGTTCTCAAAGCTGTACGGAAGACCGCTGATATACACACTTCTTCCCTTTCCGAATGTACGGACTGCCATCTGTACTTCGTGGTCTTTCTGCACAAGGATCTCTGTTCCGTCCAACGCATACATATTTTTTTTGCCCTCTCCGCTGCAGTCTTCCATGATAAAATGAGGATGCTCTTCCCAGTTATATTTATCTTTATTCAGATTAAATCCGTTCTCACATTCCACACCGAACACATCTGCCAGTTGGATAAATCTTCCCTGCCACTGATGTGCGGTCGGCTCACCGACACCGATCAGACCGCCGCCGCGGTGGACA
>ERZ773103.1907-NODE-1907-length-20862-cov-6.564810_pt1 | contig 20862 bp, 20 predicted proteins | sample MGYA00511118_ERZ773103 | MGnify/ENA primary metagenome ERZ773103 (study PRJEB29015, sample SAMEA2737821) | human gut metagenome | biome: human gut; feature: human-associated habitat; material: faeces | place: China | collected 2012 ... | reverse complement strand
TGACGGGCTGTTTTTCCTACATTTTCAATATCGCCGGTACGAATACATTTCTGACAGGTTGTCACTCTGCGTCTCGGCGGTATCTCCTGACCGGTAAAATATGGTTTTAACGGCGCCATTCCGGCATTGATCAGTAAAAGACTCTTATCATTATGCGGAATAAGAGAAAAACTGTTCATTACAAGATGACCTTTACTCTCGAAGAAATCGAGGTACATTTTTCTAAGTTCATTCACTCCATATGCTTTCTTCACAATAAATCCTCCAAAGTATATTGTTATTGTTTATTATTTTTCATCGGCAGCTTCTTCTGATATACAAAGTGCGTGATGTTATATAAAAATCCTTTATTGTCTACATTCAGGCGCAGTGCTTTCGGTAATGGGATACATCCGCCGATAAATGCCGCTGCCAGCATCCATCCGATGTTTTCTATCGGGAAAAAGATGATGGACAGCACCAGTGCGCCAAGGGGCTGCTGTAATACAGTACCCAGCATAGCTGTAGACACCACTATGACACATAATACCTGATTTGAGCGAAAAAGTACAGACAATCCACATCCTATACTGAGTCCGCTGAAGATCAGAGGGAAGAAATGTCCGCCACGCCAGCCGGATTCGATACATACGTTAGTCAAAAACAGCTTGACCACACCAATAACAATCAGAAGTACCGGCGTCATTTTCAAATATTCATACTGCATTGCCTGCATGGCATTTCCGCCGGAAAACATGGTCATTGGCAGGAATGTTCCCACTATTCCAAGAATTACCCCTCCACAGACTGCGTTTAAGATATAGAATCCTTTTTTTGAAAAAAAACCAAAGATTATGGATGCCAGTTTCTTAAAGATCAGATACAGATATCCCGCAGCCACACCGCCAACAATCAGTGCGACCAGTATCAGTATATCAATCTTGCGCACGATACCGCCGGACAGCTGTGGAATCGTGATACAACGACCCAGAATAGCATTGAGCAGTTCGAATATGATCAGACCACTGATTCCTGCCACAACTCCGGCAGACACCTGTTCGGAACGTTTCCATTCATGAAGCTTCTGACAGTCCGCTTTTTTCGGATTATGGAACAGACCGGCTGCCATCACTCTAAACACCTGTCCACGATGAACTTCCGGATTCTGAAAGATCATCTGTTCCATACGATTGATCGCCACGCCAAACTGATCCATCGCCCAGAAACAAAATCCCAGCAGCAAGCCTACCAGACCCGCCTCCGGTCCTACCGCTCCGCCGAAAAACAGAGACAGCAGGGAACCAATTATAATGATCGGTATCTTATCATAGGGATATGTACCTTCATTTTTTGCATGTTTTACTGCATCGGCCATGGATTCCGGATAATTTCCACAATATTTCCGGTAGATGCCTACAATCACACCGCCGACAACACACATGCCTATCGTGTACAGTCTGGTGGTTACGACCTTCGGAATCCATTCCCAGATAACGGTAATCCCGACATTTGCCACTTTCAGGAACAGCCAAATATATACAGCGATCAGTGACCCCGTCAATGCAGCAAACATCAGAAACAAACTACCGTTTGTTACATGTTTTCTCATACGTCTAAATTGTCCTCCAGCAAGCCGCTTCCGTCTGCGGCTGTTGTTGCCAGCTGGTCACAGCGTTCATTTTCCGGATGTCCGTCATGCCCTTTTACCCAGTGAAACGTTACCTGATGGGATTCCATAGCTTTCAAAAGACGCTGCCATAATTTGATATTTTTGACAGGTTTTTTATCAGATTTGACCCATCCACGCTTCTTCCAGCCATCAATCCAGTGCTTGTTAAATGCATCCGTCAGATATTTTGAATCCGAATAAAGCTCCACTTCACAGGGACGGTTTAATGCTTCCAGCCCAACAATAGCTGCCATAAGCTCCATCCGGTTATTTGTCGTCTTTTTATATCCGGCGCTCAGTTCCCTCTCATGAAGGTTTCCTTTTGTATCACGGTACTGCAATACGGTTCCATATCCGCCCGGTCCATCTGGATTGCCCCTTGCGGCGCCATCTGTATAAATCGTTACTTTCATGTTTTCGCTCACTCCTGTTAATCCATGGAACGGATGATCTGGTTTGCTTCCCGGTAGATCTCTTCTGGATCAAATCCGATGGAGAATTTCTGGTTCTCATACAGAATCTTCCCATCAACCATTGTCAGGATCACATTCTGTTTACTGCCACTGTATACAATATTCTTCACAATATTATTCTCAGGCTGCATATTGGGCTGATGCAGATCCAGCATGATAAGATCGGCTTTCTTGCCTGGGGCAAGGCGGTCACAATCTTCCAGCCCAAGTGCTTTTGCGCCACCGGTAGTCGCCATATACAGGATCTTATCTGCACTGACACATTCTGCATCCATCTCGCGGACTTTCGCCAGTGCAGAAGTCAGAAACATCTCGCGGAACATATCCAGACAGTTGTTGCTGGCCGGTCCGTCGGTACCGATAGCCACATTGATTCCCTCATCTACAAACCGTTTTACCGGAGCGATGCCGCTGGCAAGTTTCAGATTGGAGGCCGGACAGGTCACTGCGGTCAGATTCCTTTTTTTGAAAATCTCATAATCTCTGTCATCAAAATATACACAGTGGAATCCACCACCTCCATACTGATACATACCCAACTCATCTGTCAGCTGTGTCGGTGTCTTTCCATAGCGTTCCAGACATTCTTTTACTTCATTCTGTGTCTCAGAATTGTGCAGGAACACCGGAGATTTGTATTTTTCAGCCAGTTTTGCAATTTCTTCCATCAGTTCCATTTTAGTCGTATATTCCGCATGGAAACCGATCATGAAAGAAGTCAGATCACTAGTTTCATTAACCTTCAGATAATTTTCTTCCACGACAGCTGCACTTCCGCCAAAGCTGTTGACACCTGATACCTGTACCGCACGAAATCCGCACTGTGCTGCCACCTGTGCATACACTGGTGGGAAATAACACATATCAAAACTGGTCGTAATGCCGCTGGTCAGATATTCCATAATACCAAGAACTTCCAACGGGCGGATGTTTTCCGTGGTCAGCTTGTCCTCTTTTGGGAAACACATCTGATACAGCCATTCCTGCAACGGAAGGTCGTCTGCATAGGAACGTAAAAATGTCATATAAGTATGCGCATGGGCATTTTTAAATCCCGGAAGAAGAAGATTGCCTTTTACATCAATCTCCCGCTCCCAGGCAGAAATCTCTTCCTTTTTCATTGTTTCTGCCATATCACTTCCATTACCGATATAACAGATAGTATTTCCTTTAACCCAAAGTTCTCCCTCAACGACCTGAAATGTTTCCAGTGCCGTCAGGGTAAGAATCTTTGCATTATAAAAACGTATATTCATTTTAATTCTCCTTGTGTTTATCAGAGCTTTTTATCTTTTTCGCTACTCATTTCCTTCCATACACAGCTGCTTTTAACAGATTCTATCATCTTCCCTTTTACAGCACACGATGGATAGAACAAATAGATTCCGTAATCAGTTTTTTAAAGTCCGGCGCTACCCGATCAGCGGTCTCCTGAATCTCTGCATGCGTTAGTGGATTTTTTGAAATGCCTGCTGCCAAATTGGAAATGCAGGATACCCCACAGATCTCCATGCCCATATGACGGGCCACGATCGCTTCCACTGCCGTACTCATTCCGACTGCATCTGCACCAAGCATCCGATACATCTGAATCTCCTGCGGTGTCTCATAGTTCGGCCCCGTCGTCTGGACATAGACGCCTTCTTTTAACGGAAGATTGAGATATTTCGCAGTCTCTTTTATCGTCTTCTGAAGCCTCTTACTGTATACTTCACTCATATCCGGAAAACGGACGCCAAGTTCCTCTATATTCGGTCCAATCAACGGCGATGGTACAAAGCTGGAAATATGCCCGTTGATCAACATAAAATCTCCTGCCTGCATCCCATCCTGAATGCCTCCGGCCGCATTGGTCAGAAACAATACTTTCGCTCCCAGCAACCCCATCAGACGGGTTGGCAGAACCACATCTTCCATTGGATATCCTTCATAATAATGCACACGTCCCTGCATGATCACAACAGGAACATCTTTCACATATCCAAACACAAACCGACCTTTATGCCCCAGTACAGTAGACACCGGAAATCCTTCGATCTCATGATAATCCAGTGTCGCTTCCACCCGGATCTGCTCTGCATAATCTCCAAGGCCGGAACCAAGGATCAGAGCAATCTCCGGTTTAAACTCTATTTTCTGTTTTACGCTCTCATAGCAGCACATTAATTTTTCATATACAGGATTCATACTAATGTCCATTCCGCCGCCTTTAACCTGCGGCTCAACCGGTAGTTTTATCTCAGTGGTATATTATAGCCAAAATCACAGGGTTTGTAAATACCTGCCCTATTCCACACTGCTCTTTGATTTTCTTACTGTAATTCCACCCTGTTTCAGATTTTTGGCAAATACTACCACTCCGTCTGAAAAAGAGTCCTTACAAAAACTGCTTCCGAAATCTTTTTGAAAATTCCGGAAGCAGTTTTCAAAACAGCAAAAATATCTCCAAAAATTGCAGTAACATAAGAATACATGCACGATTTAAATAATGATGCACACCAGCCCGCCATTGCTGTCATTAACGATTTTCTGCATAGTATCCTGCAGTTTCAACTGACTCTGATCATCCATAAGAGCAATCTTTCGGTTAATCCCATCTTCTACCAGTTCGCCAATAGATTTTCCAAATACATTGGTCTTCCAAATCCCCTCTTCTGTATCCTGATTTTGCTGAATATAATTGATCAGGTCCTGCGCCTGCTCTTCGCTTCCGATGATTGGTGCAATCTCTGTCTCTACATTTGCACGGATCATATGAATAGAGGGCGATGCAGCTTTCAGCTTTACCCCATATTTATTGCCATGCCGGATCAGCTGTGGCTCCTCTATCTGAATCTCCGACATGGAGGGAAGGACTACACCATATCCTTTCTGCTGCACATTCTCCATAGCCTCCGCTACTTTTTCATACTGTTTTTTTGCAGACGCAAGTTCTTTTACCATAGAGATAAGTTCATATTCTCCCCGGATTGGCATGCCTGCCAGCTCACTCATATTTTCATAATACAGTGCTTCGTCCACATCCATATGTATACTGACCGTTCCATCCGAAAATCCGATCTGATCTACGCGAATCTTTTTTATCACATCCCCTGACGCTTCTGCGGAATATGCCACTGCATCCTTCATCTTTTTCATGTGCTCTAGAATGTTCCGGGCATTACTGATCAGCGTTTCCTTTACTTCATGAGACAGCGAAAGCATCTCCACCCACCGCGGTATATAATAAGAAATCTTTTTGACCGGAAATTCATACAGCACCTGTTTTAAGATCTTGTGAATATCCTCTTTTTTCAGCTGCTCACAGTTGACCGGCAAGACCTGTACCTGATATTTTTCCGACAGTTCCTCTGCCAGTCGTGTACTTTCTTCCTGGTACGGTTTCGGTGTATTCAATAACACAACAAACGGTTTCCCTATTTTCCTGAGTTCCTCAATGCTACGCTCCTCCGCCGGAACATAATTTTCCCGTGGAATCTCGGTAAAGGAACCATCCGTCGTTACAACGATGCCGATCGTTGCATGTTCCCGGATCACTTTTTCCGTTCCCAGCTGCGCCGCCTGGGCAAAAGGCATTTCCTTTTCCTTCCAGGGTGTTTTGACCATACGCTGTTTTCCATCTTCCAGATGACCGTTGACGCCATCGATCAGAAATCCCACACAGTCGATCAGCCGCAGCTTTACCGGCAGATCCTCCGCCAGAGAGATCTCTGCCGCATTTTTCGGAATAAACTTTGGCTCCGTCGTCATGATCGTCTTTCCTTGGGCAGACTGAGGCAGCTCATCAATGGTACGTTCTCTGTCTGATACATCTTTCATACAAGGCAATACCATCAGATCCATAAAACGTTTGATAAATGTAGATTTTCCGGAACGCACCGGACCTACCACGCCCAGATAGATCTCCCCGCCCGTCCGTTCTCTGATATCCCTGTACAGGTCATAGGTTACGCCATTTATTTTGTCCATAAAAAATCCTCCCGTCTATACGATGCATGCCCAAGATCTTCTTTTCATAAATCTTTTTAGCCTTAATGGACTGTAAAATTTTTAGCAAAAAATTCCCGGCATCCATTCCTGTTCTATGTATATGCTGGAGGAATAGCTGTCATGCTTTCATCCTTATTTATTTTTTTATCATCCGCTATTCGTCATCCACAAACTAAAACACGCTGCATGTCAGTTTCAGAAACGGTTTCTTTTCCAAACTGACATACAGCGCTATAAAAATCAGATTTTCTACCCAACATTTCCTTCCAGGAAATCCATAAACATAGTAGCTGCCTCGTTTCTGGAATCCTGTTTCTGCAATGCACAATACTGCTGCGGTTTCTTCTGCGGATGTGGCAGAATGATCAGTGATGGATCCTGGATCTCACGGACAAATGTCGGCACAATCGCCACGCCATGTCCGGTCCTCGCCATAAGAAGCTGTGCACCCAGACTGTTTGTCTGCACAATCTTATCCGGTATAAAACCAAAATCCCGTTCCAGAAGGGCTTTCAACATTTTCAGGGAACTCGGTCCCGCATCCTCGCAGTTAGTTACCAGATACTCCTTCCGGAGAATAGATTCTACTGTACAATCCGCATAGTGTTTATTTTTCTTTTCCCGGTTCATCACAAGAACATTTTCACTGGTAAACAGGTTTACACAGCGCAGTTCATCTTCACGAAATTCTTCTTTGCACATATCCAGCGAAATGATCACATCCAACTCATTCGTACGGAACTGTTCCGTCAGTGTACTGTACGGGAACTGGAATATGTCGATTTTTATATCCGAATACAACTCCAGAAATTCCGAGAAAAAATTTTCTGTATTGCTGTACTCATAGATGCCGATTCCAACCTTTACATGTCCTTTATAATCATTTCCCGCTGCCCGAGTTCGTTCCATCAATGTATCGTATTCCTTCAGCATTTTTTCCATGCCTTCTGCAAATACTCTGCCCGCTTCTGTCAAAGCAACCTTTCGGGAACTCCGTTCAAACAGACGTACTCCCACCTGTTCTTCCAGGGAAGCAATATATCTGCTCATGGCAGTCTGCGTAATATGATGTTTATTAGCTGCCTGAGTAAAACTCAGGCAATGCGCCATTGTAATAAAATATCGAATACTTTTAAAATTCATGCCATCTCCAATCTGCCATTTTCCATCCGAAGTGTGTATACTGTTTTATACTGTCTTTCAGAGTATTATTTCATTCCATTCTCTGTGATCTGTTGCCGAAAGATTCTTCTGATTAAAAATAACCGCTCTGCGATTCCTTCTCTCAGTGTTCTTCTGGCATCAGCTTGTCTGAAAAAAAGCGTTCTCCCAACATACGTACAGCATCCTCAATACATCCGTCACAGCTGCGCAGCACCTTTTTCGTATCCACACCTTTGATCTCACGACACATGATAGAACCATTTTTCTCTAAAAAGGCTTCCTGCATCTCTTTTACCACTTTCATTGTCTCTGGCTTTGACTTGCAATTTTTCAGATCCCCGGTGCTTTTCAGCAGCCCGACTGCCATCAACATTCCTGTAACTGCGCCACATGTGTCCATCCGTCCCATGCCAAGGCCAAAACCTTCGGACATGCGGAAAAGGATCTCTTCATCCACTCCGAGAAGATCACTGTATGCGCATACAACTGACTGTGCGCAGTTGTATCCTCTCTTATGATTATCATATGCTCTCTGAATTCGTTCTTTCATGATGTTTCATCTCCGTTTTTATATTTTAAAACTCCCTTATCTGTACCAATGAGTTTTATGGCATTATCTTGCAAAACTTCCTTATATTTCATCCTGTTTCCATGAAAAGATTTGTATATTTCATTGCATTCTCATGGACTGCCCTTACTTTTATACAGATATACAATCATTTTATGCATATGTTACATATCTTTTTTCAGACTTATCTACAAAAAAAGATTATTCTGGGCAATACTACATATGAATCTTCTTAATTATAATACCACAATGTGTATTTTTTCACAATCATTCGTTTGCCACTTGAAATATTTCAGTGGTATGATAGAATAAAATAAAGTTACCTCTTCGATACTCAATAACTTTTTGCAGTCTTTTATAACAGCTGCAAAATCAATACACAGTGTACTCCCGAAATCTTCTCAACGAGTATCATAAATTAAAACTTTTTAAAATATATTTTTAAAGAAGGTATCCGGCGTACATAAATACACCAGGAGGTTTTTATGGACTACGTAAACCCATATCATTTTGTCACAAACTGCATTTCCGGCAAATGGAAAATGACGATCCTGCATCATATTCACCATTATGGAAAAATCCGTTTTAATGAAACAAAAAAAACTCTGGGTGTCAGTGAAAAAGTGCTTAGCCAGCAGCTCAAAGAGCTCACACACGATGGACTGATTGAAAGAATTCAGTACAATACCATCCCCTTAAAAGTGGAATATATTCTGACACCCCTGGGAGAAGACCTGATCCCGGCACTTGATATCCTGTATATCTGGAGCGTCAGACGCCTTGCCAGTCTGAATCTTCCTATTGATCCGGATGCATTCAAAGTACATACGGAAATGAAATACGAAGATCAACTAATGGATATTATGGATACTTACAAACACAAGCAACACCCAGAGGCTGATGCAAACGAAAATGTTTCCCATCAATAATATTTGTTTTTTAATACCCTTAAATGTTTTGCCAGATACAGCATTTAAGGGTATTTTTTAATTTACAGATTTCTCCAAAAACGGCAGAACAGGTCTTTCTCCCTGCTCTGCCGTTTTTACACTCGTATATATTATTTTCTTATTTTGAAAAAACATGAGATGCTGATATCTCACTATGGATCTTTTTCTCCCACAAGTACTTTTACTGCACACCTCATTTTGTCACATACTCGTAGATTGCTTTTGCAGCCTGTTTTCCTGCACCCATAGCAAGGATTACAGTTGCTGCTCCCGTAACGGCATCTCCTCCGGCATATACGCCCTCTTTGGTCGTCTTACCGTTATCTTCATCTGCTACAATACATTTCCATTTGTTTACTTCCAATCCCTCTGTAGTGGCAGAGATCAGTGGATTTGGAGATGTTCCCAGAGACATAATGACTGTGTCCACATCCATGACAAAATTAGAACCCTCGATCGTCTTTGGACGTCTTCTTCCAGATTCGTCCGGCTCTCCCAGTTCCATGCGCACGCACTCCAGACCTTTTACCCAGCCTTTTTCATCTGCAATAACTTTTACCGGATTGGTCAGAAGGTCAAATATAATGCCTTCTTCTTTTGCATGATGCACCTCTTCCACTCTGGCCGGGAGTTCTTCCTCACTGCGTCGGTATACGATATGAACTTCTGCACCCAGACGTAATGCCGTTCTTGCCGCATCCATGGCAACATTTCCACCACCGACAACAGCCACTTTATGCCCACCAAGAATCGGTGTATCGTAAGAATTGCGGAACGCCTGCATCAGATTGTTTCTGGTCAGATACTCGTTGGCAGAAAATACGCCGTTGGCATTTTCTCCTGGGATACCCATAAATTTCGGAAGTCCTGCGCCAGAACCGATAAATACAGCTTCGAAGCCTTCGTTGTCCATCAGTTCATCAATGGTAACGGATTTTCCAATGATAACATTGGTCTCAATCTTAACGCCAAGTTCTCTTACTTTGTCGATTTCACGATCTACAACGGCACTCTTTGGAAGACGGAATTCCGGGATTCCATACATCAGCACGCCGCCTGCCTTGTGCAGTGCTTCAAAGATCGTGACATCGCAGCCCATCTTTGCCAGTTCTCCCGCACAGGTAAGACCTGCCGGACCAGAACCTACGACTGCCACTTTATGACCATTTTTTCCTGCTGGTTTTGGCAGTGGATAACCTTCTTTTGCCGCTTTATCGGAAAGAAAACGCTCCAGCTTTCCAATAGAAACCGGTTCTCCCTTAATACCACGGATACATTTTCCTTCACACTGGCTTTCCTGCGGACATACACGACCACAGACACCAGGAAGCGCTGTATATTTGGAAATATCCTGATATGCCGCTTCAAATTCTCCTTCTTTGATCTTGCTGATAAAGGACGGAATATCGATTGACACCGGACATCCCTGAATACATCGTGCATTTTTGCAGTTGATGCATCTCTGTGCCTCTTCTACCGCTTCTTCATCATTATATCCATAACATACTTCTTCAAAATTTTTTGCTCTTACTTCCGGTTTCTGCTCCCGTACCGGCACTTTTTTCAGTACATCCATTAGTCATTCCCTCCGCAATTTCCACAGCCACCATGATGCGTTGCACCTTCTTTTAATTTCAGCATTGCCCGACCTTCCAATGTACGGTATAAGGTCTGACGTTCCATTGCCTGGTCAAAATCAACCAGATGTCCGTCAAATTCCGGTCCGTCTACACAGGCAAATTTGATCTCATCTCCTACCTGCAGACGACATGCGCCACACATTCCGGTACCATCTACCATGATCGGATTCATGGAAACAATTGTCGGGATTCCCAGATCTTTTGTAAGCAGACAGACAAATTTCATCATGATCATCGGTCCGATGGCGATGCAGACATCATACTGGTTGCCTTTCTGTACAAGTTCCTCGATAACTGTCGTTACCATACCTGGCGTACCATAACTTCCATCATCTGTACATACATATAATCTTCCTGCCACCGCTTTCATTTCTTCTTCCAAGATCAGCAGTTCTTCTGTCTTTGCGCCGATAACTACATCCGCATCAATGCCATGCTCATGCAGCCATTTTACCTGCGGATATACCGGAGCAGTTCCTACACCACCTGCCACAAAAAGCATTTTTTTCTTTTTTAAATCTTCTATATCTTCATCAATCCACTCTGAATAACATCCGAGAGGACCTACAACATCCTCAAACGCATCGTCATCATATAAATGAGACATCCGCTCTGTAGAGGCTCCTACAACCTGAAATACAATCGTGATTGTCTCAGCCTCTCTGTCATAATCGCAGATTGTAAGTGGAATACGTTCCCCCACCTCATCCAGTTTTACGATCACAAACTGACCCGGTTTACAGGATGCGGCCACACGAGGGGCTTCAATATCCATCAGATATATCTGATTTGCAAGCTTTTTTCGTTTCGTAATTTTGTACATCAGATTTCGTCCTCTCCTTTTTCGTTTTGTTTTACTTTTTGTCTTTACCTTATATTTACAGTCAGAATTGCCGATTTTATCCACTTTACTGAACAGGCAAATTTTAGATTGTTAAATTTATAACTTATACTGCTATTGTATATTATAGAAAATAAAAATCAATAGATTCCTTGTATCTATTCCCATACACAGAGATTTTATGCTGTATTTTTTTCTATACATATAAAAGAAGAAGAGCCCCATATCACTATGAGACTCTTCTTCAAAGGTATAATTTTGGAACAAAAAAATGAGAATTGCGTAATTTATTATTTGGGGCAGATCCCCTTCTAGTCCAATTCATTATACATGAAGCAGACTTTCTTGTCAAAATTTAATTTCTGTTGAAAATTTTTTCATTTTATAAACAAGCTTGCATTTCTGTAAATTCCGCTTATTAATAAAGAAAAAACTCCCAGAATTTTCTTTATGTCTGAAATTGCTTTACTTACCCTGCTGCTCTTTTACGGTTTCCAGATTTTTTACGATATATTTTCTTGCCCAGAGCTGATGACCTTCCAGTCCATCACACACACTGGCAAAGTCATCATTTTGAATTGCTTTATAAATGGTTTCAAAATAGCTGATACCCGTATGATAAAATTCACCGCTGCCACCCTTTTCTCTCGGCATGGAAAACAGAGAATGCAGCACCTGATCCAGACCATTCAGAGATTCCATAGAATCAATCAGCATCGCATTATCTGAGTTTTTATAAAAAACCGCCTTGATATTTCTGATACAACTGCAGCTCTCGATAACGCCTTGTGAATTTTTATATTCTTCAATATACTGTCCGATCTCCCTGATCATGCCTTCACGGTCTCCGCGTTTCATTGCATAACGTGCAGCCGCCATCTCATATGCGAAAGATACTTCCTGAATTCGTCTGACATCATCTTCTGTAATATCGATAACACGGGCTCCCACATTATTTTCAAATTCAATCAACCCCTCATTCAGAAGACGATTCAGCGCTTCTCTGACCGGAGTGGAACTTACACCATATTCTTCCTGTAATTTGCTTACATTCAACTTACTTCCAAACGGAATCTTCAGCTGAACAATTTTATCTTTTAACTTTTCATATACCTGATCCACTAAAGACATTCGTTTAATAACTGCCATTTAATCTTCTCCAATCTGTTATGCTTAATCTGTATTGCGGCTATACAGATTTGACATTATGCATAATATTAAATATTGTTAAACATATTATGCCATATGATTTTCTGATTGTAAATATATAAAATCTAAAATTTTTGTTCTGCTTGTAATACATGTTCACTAATCGTAACGTTCTTTCGATAAAAAATCCAGACATCCATATTCTAAAAGCAAACCAGTTTTCGGTATTTATGTATCGAGATACAAACTACTTTTCAGGAATCTTACCAAAACTTGTGTGCTAATATCCAACTTCTGTATACTAAAAAAACCGATCTCCTTAAAACAGCTTTTCTCTGCTTCTGAAGATCGGTCTCTGTAGACTTTCATAATATCTGTTTTTATTGTTTCTACCTGTAAAAAATATATCTGTTTGATCATTCATTCAGATATATAACGGAGCATCGATAAAAACAGCCATACCGACAAGCCTTTTTGTTACAGTTATTGTATTACTCTACTTCAAAATATTCTGCATCATCTAATGTTCTTGCGCCTTCTTTTTCGTAAACGCCCATTACATGGCACTCCGGACAGAAACCAAATTCATCTCCAAACTCGGTCATAACGTCCAGCGCATACTCATATTTCATGCCGCATTTCGGGCAGTGATAATACATGTACAGTGCTCCCCATGTCATAATCTGTTTCCTCCTTTCTTTTTATACCAGAAAACACGCAAAGCAAATCTCTGCGTTGCGTGTTTTCCATATATGATATCTGTTCAGGACATCATTCTCAGATGTAATGCCATCTGAACTTATTTTGCTGTAAGACCAAGCATTTCACGTGCTTCTGCAGGTGTAGCAACTTCATTGCCATACTCTTTGATTACACGAACAGCTCTCTCTACGAACTGAACGTTGCTCTCTGCTAGCTGTCCTTTTGCGTACATTACGTTGTCTTCCATACCTACACGGATACCGCCGCCAAGTGCTACTGCACCGTACAGCATTTCCATTGCGCTGTGTCCAACACCGAAGCAGGACCATGTATAGTTTCCTTTACCTACTAACTCATCAGCTGTCTCTTTCATGAAGATCAGGTTTTTCATTGTACCAGCGATACCATTTGCACATCCCATGCAGAACTGGAAATGTACAGGTGTTTTCAGAACGCCTTTTTTGATGTAGTAAGCAGCGTTTCCGATCATACCCGGATCAAATGCTTCGATTTCCGGTTTTGTATTTGTCTCCTGGAATAACAGACCACAATCTGTTAAGAATTTCGGGGAGTTGATGAAAAGACCGCTGTTTAACCAGTTCATAGAACCACAGTCATAAGAAGCCATTTCCGGTTTTAATTTTTTAACGTGAGCAACACGAAGCTCATCATCTGCGTGGATATCACCTGATGTAGTAAGGTTCAGGATGATGTCGCAATCCGGATATTTTGTATGGATCAGATTTACTGTCTCTTCGAATTTAGCAGTATCCATTGTTCCGTTACCTTCGTCATCTCTCATATGAAGATGAGCGATTGCAGCGCCTGCTTTCCAGCATGCATATACGTCATCAGCGATCTCCTGCGGAGTCATCGGTACGTTTGGATTGTTCTCTTTTTTCGGCCAAGCACCTGTTACAGCTGCTGTAATAATTGTTTTCTTTGCCATTTTTCATTCCCTCATTTCTTATTTATATGTATTTATCATACATGTTGAAGTGTATGCTATGTCCTGCGAATTGTCAAGTTACCGTTTTAAAACCTTCTGGTTCAAACCAGCTCCTGCCCAGACCAATTTCACAGAAAACAGTTTTTTTCAAACTTTTTCAAGCCTTGAATAAGCCCATTGCACGAATGCAATAGGCTTATTCTTATATTGTTCTCAATAATTCAACAAAAATTATTTGTTGCGGTTGAACAGTCTCTGAATGTAATCAAGGCAGCTAAGACCATACTCTTCAGCATCGCCGTAACCAGTTCCGCAGTATTTGTATTTTCTGTCTGGAACGGATTTGTCGATATTCTCTTCGTCAACATATGCAACCGGATGAGCCATAGAACCATCGCCCATGTACCATCTGATTGGGTAGCAATGGAATTCAAACCATTTACCTGGAACGATCTTGTCAAGGTCACCACCAAGGTTCTCAACACCTACGATACCATGACCGAGCATCTCTTTATGACATGGCTCCCATGTTCCCCATACACCGATGTTCTCTAACTCGCCGAATTTCTCATCATAAGCTTCCTGTCCGTGGATACGGATATACTCGAATTTATCGAACTCAGCGTAAGCTTCTTCACCAAACAGCTCTTTGTACTCTTCAACGATTGTTTTACCAGTAGCGCCAAGAAGGTTCATTCTTGTCATACCGTTGTTACCCATAGCTGTGTGAAGCGGATGATCCAGAGCCTGTCCGTCCATAGCTACACATTTAACGCCCTGTTTAACGAACCATTTACCAGCATCGATACCAGTACCTGCTGCATAATGATAGTAAGCTTTGGAATCATCGAAGTAACGATGCATTCCGGAGTTGATACAAAGGATTTTTCCTTTCAGATCGCCATCTTTAAGACCATATTCTTTCATGCAGGCATCAAGATGTTTGTCTGTGATCAGTCCCCAAGGCTCGATATCGATTTTGAATACGATAGCCTGTCCAGCATAAGCATCAGCCGGCATCTCATGAGTATAACGAGCACGTCTTCCGTCGAACTCATACTCCATAACGTGACGCGGTGCATCACAGTGTGTACCAGTATGCATTGTACATGTGATTCTCTGAGTAAGAACGCCACCTTTTGCCATTGAATGTGCGCCTACGATTTCTGGTTTATCAAAATAAGGCCAACGCGGAATTTCTGCACTAAACGGATGTGCTAAATCTACAACAACTTTTCCCATTCTATTATCCTCCTAATTATAAAAAACAATGTTTTTTAGTTCATATATAAGTGAAATATACCGATTTATTTATTGTAAAGCATTTTGATCAGGTACTCATTTAAGCCACCATTGATCTGTGCAATTTCTTCGTCTGTATATTTCATGAAGCCTTCATGCACGCCATCAACTGCTTCTGCACGGAATCCGTTTTTGCCTTCATCCAGCATCTCTTTCAGTAACGGTGATGCATCGTGTCTGTCTTCCAGATCTTTTAATACATAGCTGTGGATGTTGTATGTCAGCTGTGTACTTACCATATCAGAGTTTACCAGTGGCGGTAAGTATGGAAGTCTCAGACCAAAGCTGTATTTGCAAGCGTCATCAACAGTTTTTGCATCAGCGATTCCACGTTCAACGATTGAAATTGCTTCACGCCATAACGCATGCTGCATTCTGTTTGCGATAAATCCAGGTACATCTTTTTTGCAGAGAACCGGTTTCTTACCTGCAGCTGTAAGTACATCCATAACAGCCTGAGCAACCTCATCGGTAGTATCCGGAGTTTTAACAACCTCTACAAGCGGAATCAGGAAAGCCGGATTCCAGAAATGAGTACCGCAAAGTCTTTCTTTATGTTTACATTTAGAAGAGATCTCTGTCGGGCTCATAACCGAAGTATTGGTACAGAAAATAGTATCCTCTGCAACAACTTCTTCTAACTGAGCAAACAGGTTCTGTTTCATCTCCATGTCTTCCAGAACACACTCTACTACCATCTGCGCATTTTTCACGCCTTCACTCTGCATATCCTGTGTGAAGCTGATCTTGCCAACGATAGCATCTACATCTGCTTCGGTCATGATTCCTTTTTCAACAAGTAATTTTGTATTATTGCGAACTTTAGCCTCAACATCTACAGGGAATACATCATATACAGTAACCTCTGCTCCGTCAAGTCCTGCAAGAATCTGAGCGATTGCGCTACCCATCATTCCGCCGCCGCAAACCAAGAATTTTTTAATGTCTTTCATTATTTAAGCATCTCCACTATTTAAATTATCAGAACGTAGCTGTTTCCAGCCTGTCGGACAGATTGTCCGACAGGCCAGGATACAACATAAAAAGTCAACTATTAGCAGGTTAAGTAACCACCACTGCAGTCGCAGTTAGCGCCTGTGATATAGTTGGAAGCATCAGATGAAAGGAAGATAGCATAGCCAACGAAGTCTTCCGGCTCAGCCAGACGACCAATCGGCTCACGTTTCATAAAGTTCTGATATACTGCAGATTCCGGATCGAACATCCACTCTGTAAGCTCGCTGCGGAATACAGTCGGGCAGAGAGAGTTAACATTGATGCCATACTGTGCAGACAGATCACATGCCATACTAGAAACCATAAGATCTGCGCCACCTTTAGAAGTACAGTATCCTGTGTAACCAGCCATACCACGTTTAGAACGCTGAGATGTAACAACAACAATCTTTCCGCCTTTGCCCTGTGCAACCATCTGCTGTGCTACATATTTGCATACAACGTATACAGATTTGCAGTCAGCATCCATGATGTACTGCCAATCAGCTACAGACTGCTCAAGGATGTTCTGAGGTTTGTTGAATCCGTGGCAAACTGCAAGGATATTGATCTCGCCGTATTTAGCAACTGCTGCTTTTACGAGAGCATCTACATCTTCTTCTTTTGCCGGATCAGCAACAACATATGTACACTCAATGTTCTCTGCTTTGAACTCATCTTCAAGAGCTTTCAGTTTAGCGTCGTTACGACCAGTCATAACAACTTTTGCTCCTGCATAACCATAAGCTTTTGCAAGAACTTTGCCAAGTGCTCCTGTAGCACCTGTAACCAGAGCAACTTTTCCTTCTACGGAAAACATGTTATCTACAAACTCTTTTTTCAAACTTACCATTTTAATAAGCCTCCTAATTTAATAATTGTGACAAATCGAGTGAATTAAACTCCCGGATATGTGATGATAACCAGAACCCAAACCGGTTTATCTGTCTCATTCTCGAAGTAACGCTCTTCGAAAGGTCCCATGGAGAAAGAATCACCTGGGTTCAGTTTCCATTCATTGCCTTCTCTGTCTTTAACAGTCATCTGTCCGTTCAGCATGAAGTAAACTTTCTCGCAACCGTTGTCTTTGTAACCCCAGCCAGCGCCACCGTGCGGCTCAAAATGAGAAAGACCTACCCAGAATTTCTCTGCGCCTGTCTCTTCTTTTCCGTGGAATCTTCTCAGTGTCACGTCATGATGACCTGGAGCCTCGTATACTGTTGCGTTTTCAAATGTGTTCTTTACCATAATTACTATCTCCTTTCAGTATCGGTACATTTGGAATTTCACTTAAAAGTGTTAGTAAAATTCTATGTACTTAGTATATGTCATGTTTGTTTTTTATGCAATACATACAATATTGTTATCTAGGCACTCAGAGGTAACTTGCGTTTTTCCTAATTTTTACCTGCTCTTTTATCATTTTATACAATTTCAGATATGTGTTTTTTCTTTAACAGTCCTGTTTTTTGTATGTTTTTACTAATCCGTATAAAAAAGAATAAAAAAATATCAGAAAAGATTTTTTCTCTTTCCTGATATTTTTTTAACATTCCTTTTTTTTTAGCAAATACTGATTACTTTTATCTCTTTCAACCCAAACATTTTTTGATACGTCATTTTTGATTTAAAAGGTTCTTCAGATTACATATAACAAATATTTGCAATCTTCTATTTTCTGGAAAGTAAGATCCTGTCGTTATCAAGGTTCTTTCCAACGCCCTCTTTGAACTGTTCCAGCATATCTTCCACAGTCATATTCTCACGCTCTTCCCCTTTGATATCCAGAACAATATTTCCAGAATCCATCATGAGCGTACGGTTTCCAAGATCCAGTGCGGACTGCATGTTGTGCGTGATCATCAGACAGGTAATGTTATGTTCTTTTACAATCCGTTTTGTCAGATTGAGCACTTTTTCTGCTGTCGCCGGATCCAATGCAGCGGTATGCTCATCCAGAAGCAGGATCTTCGGTGTAACCAGTGTCGCCATAAGAAGGGTCAGCGCCTGTCTCTGTCCACCGGAAAGAAGTCCTACCGGATTTTTCATTCGGTCTTCCAATCCCATATTCAGAAGGGCAAGACGCTCTCGGAACATTTCTTTTTCCTTTTTCGTGATACGACTGAAAAATTTCCCCCGCTCTTTGGATGCGCGCAGATAAGCAAGGGCAAGATTTTCCTCAATGCTCATATTGGGAGCCGTTCCCTTCATCGGATCCTGAAACAAATGACCAATGTATTTGCTGCGGTGGTGTTCTTTTACATATGTAATATCTTCGCCATCCAGGATCACACCACCCTCATCTACGAAAAATGTTCCGCAGATAGCGTTGAACATGGTGGATTTACCAGCACCATTACTTCCAATGATAGTGGCAAAATCCCCATCCTCCAACGTAAGACTCAGATGGTTCAATGCTTTTTTTTCGTTTACAGTGTTCGGATTAAATGTTTTTGAAATATCGATCAGCTGAAGCATTAATATCCACCTCCTGCTTTTCGTTTCTTAATGGCCGCTCTCTTCGTCTTGGCAAATGCTGCTTTCTGTTTCAGATACGGCAGTGAGATCGCTACCGCTACGATAATGGCAGATACCAGTTTCAGACATTCTGCCGGTACGTTAAAGCGAAGCGCAATGGCCACGATAAAACGGTACAGGCAGCTTCCGAGGATAACGCCGAGGACACGTTTCATAACAGATCCTTTTCCTACCAGCGTCTCTCCGATAATCAGACTGGCCAAAGCTATAGTAACCTGTCCGGTACCAATATTAATATCACAGGATTTCTGATACTGTGCCAGAAGTCCTCCGGAAAGTCCTGTCATGGCGTTTGCCACGCAAAGTCCTACCGTAATGGTAAACACCGGGCTGATGGAAGATGCTTTTACCATAAATTCATTATCGCCGGTAGCCCGAATGGAAAGTCCCAGTCTGGTACTCAAAAACCAGGTCAGGATAAATCCGATCACAAGAACGATAACAATGATTGTAATAAATTCATACCCGTTTCCACCAATGGCATTTTTCGCCATAGTAAATACAGTCTTATTTGCAAACAGATTCAGCTGAGAAGAGAATCCCATAACAGCAAGGTTTATGGTATATAATCCTGTATTAACGATGATTCCTGCTAGAATGGATTCCACGCCAAGACGGGTCTGTAAAAAGGCGGTAACATAACCGGAGATCACGCCTGCCCCCATAGCAGCCAGAAGCCCCAGGATGGGGTGTCCGGCAATGGTAACCATTGCACAGACCGCGCATCCCAGGGTAAAACATCCGTCTGTAGAAAGATCAGCAATATTCAAAATGGAAAAGGATACGAAAAGCGCCAGTGCAACTAACGCGTAGATGCATCCCAGTTCAATGGCACTCTGTGCCAGAGAGACTGTAAATATTGATGATAACATAGTTTATTTAAACTCCTTAGCTGTTGTAGTTTCTACGACTTTCTCGCACATATCAGCAAATTTGCTGTAATCAAGTCCGAGGATCTGTGCAGTATCTGTATTGATAGTTGCAATACCGTTGTTCATTGTCTGAACCGGTGTTGTTGCAGGATCTTTGCCATTTACAAGGATATCAACGACCATATCTGCTGTTGCTTTTCCAAGTTCTTCATAATTTACACCGTATCCGCAAAATGCTCCGTTCAGTGCGAAAGAATCAGCGCCGCAGTACTGTGGAATCTTTGCATCCTGGAATTTTTCAAAAATAGCAAGTTCTGCCGTCATAACAGTATTGTCGGTCGGTGTAAATACAGCATCACATTTTGCAGCAACCAGAGCATCTGCTCCAAGAGATATTTCATCGTTTGTTGTACCAGTTTTCTCAACTACCTCTATGTTTTTGCTCTGCAGATATGCTTTTGCATCCTGGATCGGCTGCTTTGAAGAATCCTGACTCTTGTCATACAGGAGACCTACTTTTTTGATATCCGGATTCGCTGCAAACATCAAGTCCATGATAGCTTCTGTATCCAGCATATCAGAAGTTCCTGTCACATTGCTTCCCGGCGCATCCATACTTGCTACCAGACCGCTGCTTACCGGATCTGATACGGCTGAAAATACAACCGGAATCTGATTATCTTCTGTAGCAGCCTGCATAACCATAGCTACCGGTGTTGCGATCGGTACGATCACATCTACATTGTCATTGATCAGGTTACTTGCGATCTGATTCATAACGGTTGAATCTGCCTGACCATTATATGTATGGCCTTCGTAATCAAATGTTACGCCAAGCTCTTTTCCTTTTGCATCCAGCTCATCTTTTACGGCCTGTGCGATCTGATTTAAAGATGCATCATCTACATACTGTGCGATACCAACGGTATATGTTTTGCCGTCCGTGTTCTCTTTTGCTGCGGAACTGTCTTTTGCATCACTTCCTCCGGTGCTTCCACATCCTGCAAGGGCTGCGATAGCCAGTGCTCCTGTCAGCAAACAAGCCAATACTTTCTTTTTCATTTTTGTTTCCTCGCTTTC
>ERZ773103.1893-NODE-1893-length-20989-cov-3.563629_pt1 | contig 20989 bp, 17 predicted proteins | sample MGYA00511118_ERZ773103 | MGnify/ENA primary metagenome ERZ773103 (study PRJEB29015, sample SAMEA2737821) | human gut metagenome | biome: human gut; feature: human-associated habitat; material: faeces | place: China | collected 2012 ... | reverse complement strand
TCGCACCGGAGCATTTTACCCGGGTCAGCCCCAAGGATACCATGAAGCGCAAGCAGTTCATCAAGGGCACCGAGCAGATTGCCCAGGAAGGCGCTATCCAGATCTTCAAGGTTCCCAACACCGGTATGGAAGAGGTCATCGTGGGTGTTGTCGGCACCCTGCAGTTTGACGTATTCCAGTACCGTATGAAGAATGAATACGGCGTAGACCTTCGGATGTACAACCTGCCCTATCAGTTCCTGCGTTTTATCGAGGAATGCCCCTGTGAGCCCAAGGATCTGATGCTCTCCTCCGATGCAGAACTGCTCGAGGACTACAGAGGCCGGAGTCTGCTGGTATTCTCCAGCTACTGGTCCATTGATTTCAATCTGAAAAAGAACCCCGGTCTGGTACTCAGCGAAACCAGAAGCGCCGAGGAATAATTGGCAGCAATGCGGTGTGCAGCTTAATCGAGCAGCACACCGCATTTTTATTTCCGCAGCTCCCAGAACGCAACTGCGCTGGCCGCTGCCACATTGAGGGAATCCACACCGTGATACATGGGGATCATCACCGTGTAATCGCAGCCTGCAATGGCAGCCGGAGACAATCCGTCCCCTTCCGTCCCCAAAAAGATCGCCAGCTTTTCCTGCTTTTTCAGTTCCGGCGCTGTGATTGGCACTGCCCGACTGTCCAGCGCCATGGCCGCCGTGGAGAAGCCCATGGTTTTCAGCCGCCGCAGTCCCGCTTCCGGCCACTGCGCACCGTTTTCCGCCAATCTCGCCCAAGGTATCTGAAACACCGTTCCCATGCTGACCCGGACCGCCCGCCGGTGCAGAGGATCACAGCAATTGGGGCTCAGCAGCACCGCATCCATGCCCAGCGCTGCCGCACTGCGGAAGATCGCCCCTACATTGGTGGGATCTACGATTCCCTCCAGCACCGCCACCCGACTGGCCGTCCGGCAAATCTCCTCCGGCTGCATTTCCGCCGGTCTGCGCATGGCGCACAAGATCCCACGGCTCAGCTGGTAGCCGGTAAGCGCTGCCAGCAGCTCCCGATCCGCCGTATACACCGGCACATCGCCGCATCGTTCCAGCAGATCCTCCATGCTCGAAATTTTCTGCCGCTCCATCAGCATGGATACCGGTGTATAACCGGCATCCAGCCCATGCTCAATGACCTTTCGGCTTTCCGCAATAAACATTGCCGCTTCCGGGTTTCGCTTTGCCCGAAGCTGTGCCTCTGTCAGACGTGCATAGGAGCTCAGCTCCGGAGCCGCCAGATCTGTGATCTCAATCATTTGTGCCATTGCTGCCTCCTGTTATTCGGCGCAGATGCCAAAACACTTTTTCAGTGCCTGCGCCACTCCATCCTCCAAATAGTGAGCCGTTACCACATCTGCCGCCCGCAGACAGGCGGGGCTGCTGTTGGCCACTGCGATACCGGTTCCCGCCCACAAAAGCATATCAGCGTCATTGTCCGCATTGCCAAAGGCGCAGACCCTCTCCTGTGGGATACCTAAATAATCCGCAAGAAACGCAAGGGCTCTGTGCTTTCCGCATTGGATATCCGAGATCTCCACCAGCCGCGGCACCGAGGTGGTCACATAGATGCCATCTACCGCAGCAAGCTTTTTCATTATGCGTTCCTTGACAGCCACGCTGCCCACTACCAGAGCCAGACTGTCCAGCTCTGTCGGATGCAGGCGAATAAACGACAGGATATCCGGTACCGGGCGGCGGGATGCCTTTACATACTGCACCGTGGCTGCATCCGTCATATATCTTGACGGATCATCCACATAATCCCTCTGGGCATAGGCTTTTCCATCTACAAACGCCTCGTAGGTAAGATTTTCTCCCTCCGCCAATGTCAGAACATGTGCCGCTGCTTCAGGCGTCAACTGATACCGGGTGAGCGTTTCTCCGGTAAGCAAATCATATACCGCAGCGCCGTTGCTGCAAATGGCATAGCGCACACCGGTAAATCCGAGCACTTCCTCCGGCACCGTTTCAAAGGCTCTGCCGGTTGCAGCCGCAATGACAACGCCCTGTTTCACCGCCGCCGCCAAAGCGGCCCGGTTGCCCTGAGACAATCTCGAGTCCTGATTCAACAGTGTTTCATCCAGATCCAGCGCCATGAGCTGCGGTGTGGGGAGCTTCTTCACCATAGCATCAGCTTGCTGGCCTGCTGCCGGAGCTCGCTGCGAAAATCGGGGTGTGCCACTGCAATGAGATTTTCTACCTTTTGCCGGACGCTCCGCCCACGCAGCGGTGCAATGCCATACTCTGTCACCACATAGTCCAGCTCGTTGCGGCTCAGGGTGACAATGCTGCCGGGCTCCAGCTGAGCTGTAATGGTGGACACAGCCCCCCCGTGCTTGGTAGAGGCCGTAGCAATGATATTCCGGCCATTTCTGGAGTGCGCCGCACCCACTGCCATATCCGCCTGACCGCCGGAACCGGAATACTGCCGGGAACCAATGGACTCAGAGCACACCTGTCCGGTGAGATCCACCGACAAGCAGGCATTGATGGACACGAAATTGTCATTCTGCGCCACGATCTGCGGATTGTTCACCGTTTCTCCCCGGAGCATCCGCACCCCCGGATTCTCTTCCAGCATATCGTAGAGCTTCTGGGTTCCATAGGCAAAGGTACCAACCATCTTTCCGGGCATAAAGTTTTTCTTTCTACCCGTAATCACCCCTGCCTCCACCAGCTCCACCATGGAATTGGTGATCATTTCGGAGTGAACGCCCAAATCGTGCTTATTCTTCAGCGCTAATGCTGCCGCATCCGGAATGCCGCCGATCCCCAGCTGAATGCAGTCGCCATCATTTACAAGCGATGCAACATAATTTCCGATGGTCATCTCCAGCTCACTGGGCCGACTTTCCGGCAGGTACGGGAGCGGTGTCTGCGCCTCCACGATCATATCCACATCCCGGATATGCACCTCTGTATCTCCATAGATCCGCGGCAGGTTGGGATTTACCTGAAGAATGACCCGATCCGCCGCTTCCAGAAACGTCTTCTCATGGATCAGGCACAGCGGAATCATAAAGTAGCCGTGGCGATCCATGGGGGTAGCTGCCGCAATAAATACATTGCAGCCATTGGCCTCGATCCACCGGCCTGCGCCATTGTGAAGGTCTCCGGGATAGTAGCTGAGGAGCCCCTGCTCCCGGCCCTTCCGTGTAGTCCCCATCAGAAATGTGATATCCATGTCAAAGGTATCCTGATAAATGGGATCGGACAGAAAGCGATGAGGCTGAAAGCACATAGGTGCAAACATCCGGAAATGTTTTCCGCACCCTCTCAGATGATCCACTGCATCAAAAATAGCCGTAGGCTCATTTGCGCATTGGGACGTGCCGATAACATCCCCATCCCGCAGGGAATCCAGTGCTTCCTCTACAGTTACCCGTTTTGCCCGATATTCCACCTCATAGCAATTCATTTTATATTCCTCCACATATTCATCTCTGCCGTCCAGCCGTGACAGTAATTTATGCCTTTCATTATAAGGAACCCATGTAAAAAAAGCAATCATTTTGCTGTTCCAACAAAAAAGCTCCCGCTCCCCAAGAAATGTGTTGACAACTGACTGTGTATGTTGTATCGTTAGTTTACTAATTGTTAGCTAGGATACTGTCAGCTTCAAAACATTATCGATTCGCAGTATTCAGCAGAAAGGAGTTCTCAGTATTTATGAAGTCAAGGGAAGAGGAATGGGATACACGCCCGGATTTTTGTCCGCCGCCCCCTCCAGGGCAGGAGCCGCCCATGGAGGCTCCTGAGCCGCCGGAGGATGAACCCACCGCCTTCCGGCTTATGCGCCGGATCGAATACACCGGGCGGATCCACCACATGGCCTTCCGTTCCGTTTTGCAGGAAGGCGGTCTTCCGCCGGCACAGGCCAGCGCCCTTCGGATCATCATCCGCACCCCGGGCATGAGTCAGCGTGAGCTGGCTGACCGCCTGCATATCCAGCGAGCGACCGTTACCGTTATGCTGCAAAAGATGGAGCGATCCGGTTATGTGGATCGCCGCCCGGATCCCATGGATCAGCGCATCTCCCGCATTTACCCCACCCCAGCCGCCGTTGCCCTGGACGAAGAAGACCGCCGAGCGGTGGACGGCTATTTCTCCCGGGTCTTTCAGAATTTCAGCCCTGAAGAGCTCCAGCACATGGACGCCCTGCTGTCCCGGCTGGGGCAAAATATCCGGGGCATTCTGGAGGATCGTCCGGAACCCCCACGCAAGGAGTGATCCCATTGAAAACATTTCTCAGATATATCAAGCCATACTGGAAGTGGGTGCTGCTTACGGTCGTATTCATCGCCCTCCAGTCTCTTTCCGACCTGTATCTTCCGGCGCTGAACGCAAAGATCATCGATGACGGCGTAATGGCCGGTGATGTAGGGAAGATTCTTTTCTACGGTGCGCTGATGCTGCTGGTGGCCATTCTGGTGGGCGTCTGCACGCTGGGCACTACCTATTTCTCCACCAAAGCCTCGCTGGCCTATGGGCGGGATATGCGGCTGGGCCTGTTTACCAAGGTACAGTCCTTTTCCCAGTCCGATCTGGATAAATTTGGCACCCCGTCCCTGATCACCCGCACCACCAACGATGTCAACCAGATCCAACAGATGATGCAGATGCTTCTGCGCACCATCATCACCACGCCGATCCTTCTTCTGGGCGGCATCATCATGTGCCTCCGGCAGGACGTCAAGCTGTCGGTAATCCTGCTGTTTGTGGTGCCGGTCATTGCAGTGATGGTCATCGTCACCACAAAAAAGTCCCACCCGTGGTTTAAAAAGCAGCAGACTCAGGTTGACGTTCTCAATCAGGTGCTCCGTGAGAAGCTTTCCGGCATTCGGGTCATCCGCGCCTTTGTTCGCACAGACTATGAGGAAAAGCGCTACGACAGAGAAAATGAGAAAATGCTGAAAATCGCCGTGCATGCCCACAAGCTTATGACCGCCATGATGCCAATGGTCACTCTGGTCATGAACATCGCCACACTGGCCGCCTACTATATGGGCGCTATCCGCATCGATCACGGCGGCATGGGCATCGGTTCCATGAACGCCTTTGTCACCTACCTGACCCAGATCCTAATGAGCGTAATGGCGTCCTCCATGATGATGAATATGATCCCCAGAGCCATGACCTCCATCGGCCGTATCAACGAGGTTTTGGAATACGATCCCACCGTAAAGGATCTGGATCCTTCGGAGGAAGCTCATCTTGGACCGTTTCAGGGGCTGGAATTCCGGGATGTATCCTTCTGCTATCCCGAGGCGGACCGCCCCGTACTGGAACATGTGAGCTTTACAACCCGGCCCGGTGAGACCACCGCCATCATTGGCTCCACAGGCTCCGGCAAAACCACGCTGATCAACCTGATCCCCCGGATCTACGATGCCACCGGCGGTCAGGTGCTCATCAACGGCATTGATGTCCGGGATCTCAGTCAGGAAGAACTGCGGAGCCATCTGGGTGTTGTGCCCCAGAAAGCCCTGCTCTTCGACGGCACCATCGCCTCCAACCTCCAATACGGAAAAGAGGATGCCACGGAAGAAGAAATGTGGCACGCACTGGAGGTGGCGCAGGGGAAAGACTTTGTATCTCAGATGCCCGCAGGGCTGGAGGCCTCCATTTCTCAGGGCGGCACCAACGTATCCGGCGGTCAGCGCCAGCGTCTGGCCATTGCCCGGGCTGTCATCCGCAAGCCCGATGTGTATATTTTCGACGACAGCTTCTCTGCACTGGACTTCAAGACCGATGCAAAGCTTCGTCAGGCCCTGAGCAAGGAGACAAAGGATGCCGCCGTGCTGATCGTTGCCCAGCGTGTTACTACCGTTTTGAACGCAGACCGGATCATCGTTCTGGACGAGGGCAAGGTAGCCGGCATTGGCACCCACAAGCAGCTGATGGAATCCTGTCAGGTCTACAAGGAAATCGTACTGAGCCAGCTCAGTGCAGAGGAGGTGGCGTAAATGGCAAACGAAGATATCGAGAAGGAAAAACGGGAACTGGAGCTTCAGCGCCAAAAACGCTTCTCCGGCGGCCCCGGCAGCCGGTTTATCTCCAGCAGTGAACAGGTAGGCGACTTCAAGGGTACCATGTCCCGGCTGCTCCAGCTGTTAAGGCCTCAGCTTCCGCTGATCCTTTTGACCTTTGTGATGACCATCGTATATACCGTAGCCAGCACCTATGCCCCCAACAAGCTGGCAGACATGGTGGATATCATCACCGACGGTGTAAGCAGCAAATCTGCCGGCGGCGGCATCGACTTTGCCGCTCTGCGGCACGCCGCCATTATCGTGGGCCTTCTCTATGCGCTCACGGTGGTCTGCAACCTCATTCAGCAGTTCATTATGATCGATGTGTCCCAGAATCTCGTCTATGACATGCGCAAGGCCATCGACATCAAGCTGAAGAAGCTGCCCATCAAATATTTTGATGCGCATTCCCGGGGCGATATTCTCTCCCGTGTGTCCAACGATGTAGAAAACATCTCCATGACCCTGCAAATGAGCCTGACCCAGATCATCTCGGCCATCATCACGCTGGTCAGCGTTCTGTTCTTCATGTTCTACCGAAACTGGCTGCTGACCATGATCTCTCTGGTCACGGTGGTGCTGTGCTTCCTGATGACCAAAGTCATCGCCTCCAAGGCCAAGGGCTACTTCACCACCCAGTGGGCCTCCACCGGCAATCTCAACGGACAGATTGAGGAAATGTACACCGGTCATACCGTTGTGAAGCTCTTTGGCCGTCAGGCCGCCGCCATGGATGCCTTCGAAAAGGAAAACGAGGTGCTGTTCCAGTCCTCCTTCAAGGCTGCATTTATCTCCGGCGTGATCCAGCCCGCCATGACCGTTATCAACAACCTCAACTATGTGGCCGTCTGCATTCTGGGCGGCGTGTGGATCGTCAGCGGCGGCCCGCTGGGCATGGTCGTGACACTGGGTGATGTCACCGCCATCATTGCCTACTCCAAGCAGCTGATGATGCCCATTACCCAGACCGCCTCCATCGCCTCCACCATCCAATCCACCATCGCCTCTGCCGAGCGGGTCTTTGAGCTGCTGGACGAGGAAGAGGCCGTTCCGGATATGGAGCCCATTCAGCATCTGGAGGATCCCAAGGTGGTGTCCTTTGAGCATGTGGACTTCAGCTACAAGCCCGACACCAAGCTCATCGAGGATCTGAACCTGACGGTTCGCCCCGGTGAAAAGGTGGCCATTGTCGGCCCCACCGGCGCCGGAAAAACCACGCTGGTAAACCTGCTCATGCGTTTTTATGAGGTAGACGGGGGCCGCATTTCCATTGACGGGAAGGACATCCGTTCCATCCCACGGGAAGAGCTTCGCAGTAAAATCGGCATGGTGCTTCAGGATGTATGGCTGTTCTCCGGCACCATCCGGGACAACATCGCCTACGGCTATAACGTGCTCAAGGGTAAGGAAGCCACAGAGGAAGAAATCGTTGCTGCCGCCAAAATGGCCTATGTGGATCATTTTGTGCAGACCCTGCCCCACGGCTATGACACCGTCATCAACGATGACGCTACCAACATCTCGCAGGGACAGAAGCAGCTGATGACCATTGCAAGAGCGTTTCTCTCCGATCCCAGCATTCTGATTCTGGACGAGGCCACCTCCTCGGTAGATACCCGCACTGAGGTTTTGATCCAGCGAGCCATGCAGAAGCTCATGGAGGGCCGCACCAGCTTTGTGATCGCCCATCGGCTCTCCACCATCCGGGATGCGGATCTGATTCTGGTCATGAACCATGGCTCCATCATCGAGCAGGGTACCCATCAGCAGCTGCTGGATCAGAAGGGCTTCTATTACGACCTCTATAATTCCCAATTCATTGGCGCTGCCGTTGAAGACGAGGCCCCCGTCCAGCAAAGCACCGGATTCCCCGGTGGGTTCCCCGGCGGTTTCCCCGGCGGCGGTTTCCCGGGCAAGGTCAAAAAAGAAAAAAGGAATAAGGGAAAGGGCGCCGAGTTCCCGGAAGGCTCCCCCAAAATGCCCAGCAGCGCACAGGCAGCGCCGCAGCCTGCTGACCCCGAAACGGAGGGCGTTGGACGATGAGAACCGTTGTTATCACCGGCGGCTCCCGCGGGATCGGCGCCGCAGCCGTCCGGCGCTTTACACAGGAAGGCGATCGGGTTTACTTTCTCTATGAGAAGAGCAGGGAACTGGCAGAGGCTCTGTCGCAGGAGACCGGAGCCATCGGGCTCCAGTGCGATATATCCGATGAAGCTGCCGTAACCGGCGCCTTTGCACAAATCGGCCCGGTGGATGTTCTGGTCAACAATGCCGGTATCGTGGACTACAATCCCATCAACTGGGTGTCTGCCGAGACCTTTCGTCGGATCATGGACGTCAATGTTACGGGAATGTTCCTGTGCTGCAAGGCCGCCCTTTCGGGGATGCTGCAAAAGCAATCCGGAGCAATCGTCAATGTATCCTCCATGTGGGGACGGGTCGGAAGCTCCTGCGAGGTAGCCTACTCCACCTCCAAGGCCGCCGTCATCGGCTTGACCAAAGCGCTGGCCAAAGAGCTGGGGCCATCAGGCATCCGGGTCAATGCAGTAGCCCCCGGTGTCATTCAAACCGATATGGTAAAGAATGTGGCGCCGGATGTATTGGAGGAATTACGGCAGGAGACCCCGCTGGAACTGCTCGGAACGCCCAAAAATGTTGCAGATGCCATCTGGTATCTGGCCTCTCCGGAAGCAGGCTTTGTTACCGGCACACTTCTGGATGTCAGCGGCGGGTTCGTTATGTAAACAAATCAGGCAGTCAGAGGAACGTCCTCCGGCTGCCTGATCTTATTTCACTCTGTCAAAAAGCTCCGAATATTCTCCATCACATCCTCCACCTCCTGTAAAAACACAGAAGCTGGGGTCCGCAGCGCTCCATGGCCCAAAATGATGATCTGCTCCAACCCGTCCGAGGTGGCTACCCGCACCCGATGCCTTTTCCCAAGGTCGTAGGACAGCCGTTCAATATAGCTGTCCGCCGTCTGAGCCTCTCTGGTGTAGACCACGGATAAGTCCCCATAGTGCTCCACAGAACCGGGATTTCCCTTGACCTTGTAGGCATCAAACACCAGAATGACCGGACACTGCCGGTAGCTCTGGTAGTTCCGCAGAATATCCACCAGTTCATCTCTTGCGGCATCCAGACTCTGCTGCGCCAGCGCCTTCAGGTGGGGCCACGCAAAAATCATATTATAGCCGTCTACCAATACATATTCCGGCCCGGTCAGCGCCGGGGAGGGCTTCTGGGGTTTGGGGGTATCCGATGCTTTCCTTGTTTTCATGGCCTCCATGCGATCTCGCCGCAGCGGCCCATAGGTACGCTCAAATATTTGCAGCAGCTCTTTATCTGTGGCAGTAAGCGCTTTGTACCGGCGGCCCAGAACCTCCCGCTCCGGCAGCTCCGGCTTTGGCGGCTTCAAGTAAGCAGGCAGATGCATCTGGTTCTTCACATCGTTCCACTTCACCAGATAACCTGCGCCATGGCCGCAGAACACGCTGTCCGGAGAGTTGTCCACATCCCCTTCCGGATCATATCCAAGCTCTGCTACGACCTTCTCCTGATCCGGGCAGGGAGCATAGCCCTGCACCCGCAGAGAAAGTCTCCCAAGGCCGTGGGTATAGGCCGTAATCTCCTGTGGATAATCTCCCATTTTGGAAACTGCCACACTGCCCTCCAGAGCAGCATTGTCCCCTAATGTTTCCGGCAGAGAAAGCTCTGCGCCCATCCGCTGAAAATCCGCCATGGCCCTGCCCACATTTTCCTGTGGGAGCTCCAGCCGGAAGCCATACCATGGTTCCAGCAGCACAGATTCCGCCTCCATGAGTCCCTGCCGCACGGCCCGGTAGGTGGCCTGCCGGAAGTCACCGCCCTCGGTGTGCTTGACGTGTGCTTTCCCGGAAACCAGTGTGATCTTCATATCCGTAATTGGAGAACCGGTGAGGACTCCCAAATGCTGTTTTTCTGCCAGATGGGTCAAAATCAGGCGCTGCCAATTGCGATCCAATTGATCCTCCGAGCAGTCAGAGCTGAATTCCAAGCCGCTGCCCCGCTCCCCGGGCTCCAGCAGCAGATGTACCTCCGCATAGTGCCGCAGGGGTTCATAGTGTCCCACGCCCTCCACCGGTTTCTGTATGGTTTCCCGATAGAGAATGCTGCCCTGTCCGAACTCCACCTCCAGCTGAAAGCGTTCCTTCAGCAGTTCCTTCAGCACCTCCAGCTGTACCGGCCCCATGATCTCCACCCGGATCTCCTGTCGGCGCTGATCGAAGGTCACATGCAGCTGGGGCTCCTCTTCCTCCATCTGCCGCAGCTGGGCAAGGCTCCGTGTCAGGTCGGCCCCATCCGGCAGGATCACCCGATAAGTAAATACCGGGCACATGGCTGCCGGTTCCTCCTGTCCGGCTTCTGCACCCAACCGCTGGCCCGGCATGGTCTCTACCGGCCCCAGCACCGCCGCAGCCTCTCCTGGCAGCAGTTCCTCTGCTGTCTGGAATTTCGCCCCGGAATAGACCCGGATCTGTGTCACCTTTTCTCCATTCGGCAGGGCATCCCGAACATGGAGCACCCCGCCAGTCACCTTCAGATGGGTCATACGCTGTCCCTGCTCGTCTCGGGATATTTTATATACCCGGGCCGCAAATTCCGGTGCAGAGATGCATTGGGGAGCAAACCGCTGGAGCGCATCCATAAATTCTGATACCCCCTGAAGCTTTAGCGCCGAGCCAAACCATACCGGGAACAGCTTTCCTGCCTGCACCGCCGCCACTATATCCTGCTCTGCAAGGGCTCCGTTTTCCAGATATCGTTCCAGCAGGTTTTCGTCACACAGGGCGATCTCCTCTTCCGTCTCTCCGCTCAGATCACAGATCCGGCTGCTGAGATCCTGCTTCAATTCCCGCAGAATTTCCTCCCGATCAGTCCCGGGCAGATCCATTTTATTGACAAACAGCAATACCGGGATTTCCCGCTGCCGCAGCAGCTTCCATACTGTCCGGGTATGGCTCTGGACGCCGGAGCTGCCGCTGACCACCAGAATGGCGCAGTCCAGAACATCCAGCGTCCGCTCCATCTCTGCCGAAAAATCCACATGCCCCGGCGTATCCAGCAGTGTAGCCTTCAGCTCCGGCAGCTGCAATACCGCCTGCTTGGAAAAGATCGTAATGCCTCGCTGACGTTCCAGCGAAAAGGTGTCCAGAAAAGCGTCACCATGATCCACCCGTCCAAGCACCCGGAGCGATCCGGCCGTATAGAGCATGGCCTCAGACAGTGTGGTTTTTCCTGCGTCCACATGGGCAAGTATTCCTATTACGGAGCGTTTCATCATAAATCAGCATTCCCTTGCATTTAATGCCGTTATCATAGCACGTTTTTTCCACCGAAACAACGCCCCTGCCTGTTCCATGATACATTTTCCTTGACAGATCTCCCGCATCTGGGTAAAATAGTAGCAATGCTGGTATGGTGAAATTGGCAGACACAAGGGACTTAAAATCCCTCGCCCCTCAAAGGCGTGCCGGTTCGAGCCCGGCTACCAGCACCACCACGTCGTCGCGGACTCCATATCGCTCGCGACGGCGTTTTTGCGCCGCATCTCGCTCATTCCGTCGCTCCTCCTTTCCAAGCCGAACCCGCTTTGCTGGGCTTCGCCTTGGTGCTCTTTATCGCGGACTCCATATCGCTCGCGACGGCGTTATCGTTCGCGACGGCGTTTTGGCGCCGTCTCTCGCTCATTCCGTCGCTTCTCCTTCAGGAAGGAGCTGCTTCATGTCACTGTCCATTTCAGAGCTTTCTGCCCGGTACACCGTCCGCAGGCTGACCGAGGCAGATATTCCCGCCATTCTGAACGTAATGGAGGGAAACCCGCTGTTTTATCGGTACTGCGGTGCCGGTGCCGCCCCCTCTGCCGCGCTGATCCGTCAGGACATGACGGCTTTGCCGCCGGGAAAGACCATGCCGGACAAGTATTATCTGGGCTTCTTTCAAGGAGATCGGCTGGCGGCGGTGATGGATCTCATCGACGGATATCCCACGCCGGACATTGCATTCATCGGCTTCTTTATGACCAATTCCGCTTTGCAGGGACAAGGAGAAGGCACCCGGATCATTTCCGAGCTGTCAGCTGCGCTACATCGTTCCGGCTTTTCTGCCATTCAGTTGGGCATTGACAAGGGCAACCCCCAATCCACCCACTTCTGGAAAAAGAACGGCTTTGCCGTACTGCGGGAGATCCCGCAAAACGGCGGTATCATTCTGCTGGCCCAGCGGCCCCTGTAATAATCGAGTAGGAGGCTAGTTTCCTAGCCGACCTCTCACACCACCGTGCGTACCGTTCGGTACACGGCGGTTCAATCGCATAAGTGCAAGGACTCGTATCGGTCTAAGATGCTGTAGTATCCGACCTGTACGAGTCCTTCGTTTGTAATGGTCTTTGGGTTCTACGTCAATAGTTGGGGTAGAACCATTATTTTTTACGCAAACACCACCTGCACCAGCAGCATATAAAAAGCCGTACCGCCGAAGATGCTCAGCAGCGTATTCTTTTTCCACAGGTGCAGCCCCACCACAGCTGCAACTGCCAACAGCTCCGGAATGCCATGGGGCCATGGGATCAGCGAAACACCCTTGAGGCAGTAGATCACCAGCATCGCCATAACACCATAGGGAAGCACCGTCCCAAGATAGGTAATGATCTGCGGCCGCTTTCGTCCCCCGGGGAAGACCAGAAAGGGCAAAAACCGCAAAAGTGCCGTAATGGCCGCCATCATAAGGATTTGAATCAGTGTGTACTTCATTCAGGCCGCACCTCCAGAACACCTCTGCACGCAGCAAGGGCCAGCGTGACCAAAATCATAGACGGGATCACAAAATTCGTTGGTCCCAGCAGCAACAGGCAGGCCACAGAGATTCCCAGCCCCAGCAGTGCCGGAACATGGCTCTTTGCCGACTGCCACTGCTCCACAAAGATCACCACAAACAGTGCCGTCATAGCAAAATCCATTCCCGTGGAGTCAAAGGGCAGGATCGGCCCAAGAAGTCCTCCCAGCACGCTGCCGAGAATCCAATACAGCTGATCCAGCAGTGACACCCAGAAGTAATAATCTGTTGCGTTGACACCCTCAGGCGCCGGGGAACACACCAGCGAATAGGTCTCGTCCGTCAGTGCAAAGATCAGATAGGGCTTTTTCTTCCCGGCATCCTGATACTTGTCCAGCATGCTGAGCCCATAAAAGAAATGCCGTGCATTGATCATCAGCGTCATCAGCCCGCAGGTAATGAGGCTCGCTCCGCCAGAGATAAGATCCAGCGCAGCATACTGCATAGAACCGGCATAGATCGTAGCCGACATCAAAAGCGCCCACAGCCAGCTGTAGCCCTTGTCTGCCAGCAGCACGCCAAATCCCATGCCTAAAACAATATATCCGGCCATTACCGGCAGGCTGGCCCGCAAGGCAGCTCCAATGGCCTTTTTTTCCATGCCCATACCCCTTTGCACATCTACATGATGCATATATTATAACCCGGCAGAGAAAATCTTGGAATCCAATCTTTTCTCTGGCCGGGCTGTCAATTCTGTATAAAGTATACAAGATTGATAGGAATATTATGCTTTGGCCCAGGTCTGAAGCTTTTGGGTCTGCTCCGGGGTAAGGCAGCGCTTTGGCAGCACAGAGCAATTTTTCTTATCGGAATACAGCAGGAAATCACTGCGGCTATGCCGCAGCTTGGCCTGCTGCCACGAAAATTCTGCCGTCTGTCCACCCACCGTCAGAGAATACCCCTCCGGAGAAATCACATAGTCCAGCACGGCCTCATCATACTTCATGGGGCCAAAGTTCTTTCTGCCGGAAAATTCATAGGCCAGCGCCAACAGGATCAGGATCACTGCGGGGCACACCCATGTAAAGACCGAGAAATGCCGCTGCACCAGAGCCACCACCAAAACCACCGCATAAACTGCGGCCCAAAGGATCAGATAGGTCTTCCGCATCATGCGCCGCATGGACTGCATGACTTCGCCGGGGGTAAGATGTTCTACACGAACAGCAAAGGAATCAGGATGCTCCATCAAATCAAAAGCCCTCCAATGAAGAATACAGCCCCGCCGCATTCCTGCGGCGGGGCCAGGATATGTACAAGGATAAATCGCCGATGCTTATGCCAGACCAGCGGTGATGATGGCCATCTTGTAGACCTCATCTGCGTTGCAGCCACGGCTCAGATCGTTGATGGGGGCATTCAGGCCCAGCAGGATGGGGCCGTAAGCAGCGAAGCCGCCCAGACGAGCTGCGATCTTATAGCCGATGTTACCAGCGGTAACGTCGGGGAAGATGAAGGTGTTTGCCTGACCTGCAACCGGAGAGCCGGGGAACTTCAGCTGGCCAACCTCGGGAGCAACGGCAGCATCAAACTGCATCTCGCCGTCCACGGGAACGGACATAACTTCCTTGGCCTTGGCAACCGCATTCTGAACCTTGGTGACCTCATCGTCCTTTGCAGAGCCCTTGGTGGAGAAGCTCAGGAAAGCGACCTTGGGATCAATGCCGAAGGTCTCAGCGCACTTTGCGGTCTCCTGTGCGATCTCAACCAGGTTGTCCTCGGTGGGATGAATGTTGATGGCGCAGTCGCCCATCGCCAGCTTTTCCTGCGTGCCGTCTGCCTTATCACGAACCATGATGAAGCAGGAGGACACGATGGAGTTGCCGGGCTTGGTCTTAATGAGCTGCAGTGCGGGACGAACGGTATCGGCGGTGGAGTAGGTAGCGCCACCCAGCAGGCAGTCAGCCTTACCCATCTTGACCAGCATGGTGCCGAAGTAGTTGCCCTTCAGCAGATTGGCCTTGCACTGCTCAGGGGTCATCTTGCCCTTACGCAGCTCAACCATCTTCTCAACCATGGCGTCCATCTCAGCATAGGTCTCAGGATCGATGATCTCTACGCCCTCGATATCAAAGCCGCCCTTCTTGGCAGCAGCCTCGACCTCGGCTACGTTGCCAACCAGAACAACCTTCATGATGCCCTCTGCCTTAATGCGGGCAGTGGCTTCCAGAATACGAGCGTCAGGGCCCTCGGTGAACACGATGGTCTTGGGGTCCTTCTTCAGCTTTTCAACCAGAGTATCAAACATGTTAATTACCTCCGTAAAAATAATTTGGGATAACGGATGGCAGACGGATCTGTCATCCGCTATTATACAACATTACCCTGCTTATCTCAACAGAAAAAATCGACGGGAACGGAAAAATTCACGTTTCTTTCTCTTCGTCCTCTGTGGCTTCTGCCTCGTCTGCGTCTCCGGGCGCACTTTTCGCAGAAATCCGTTGATGCTTTTTTGCGGCCCGCTTCTTCTGACGCTTGGAGGTTGGATTCCATTTCTGGAAGTCCTTCCGAGGCGGGTAATTCCAGTTGGTATAGTCCGAAGTTTTGGTGGAAAGCTCCCGCTTCTTCAGCAGGAAGTTTACCAGCTCCGAGATGATCTTGTAGATCACCGCAAACAGCGGCACCGCAATGACCATGCCGAGGACCCCAAACAGGCTGCCGAACACCAGCAGGGATACCACCACCCAGATGCTGTCCAGACCTGTAGCGTCTCCAAGAATTGCAGGGCCGATGATATTTCCATCGATCTGCTGAAGTATAATAACAAAAATTACAAAGTACAGGCATTCCATGGGATCGATTACCAGCAGCAGCAGTGCTGAGGGGATCGCACCCAGATAGGGGCCAAAGAAGGGAATGATATTGGTAACACCTACGATGATGGAGATTAGCATGGTATAGGGCATATCAAGAATGCGAAGTCCCACGAAGCACAGCACGCCGATAATCAGGGAATCGATGATCTTGCCGCCAATAAACCCGCCAAACACCCGGTTGGCAAAGGTGCAGACATTGCAGACATAGCCGCCCTTTTTCTGCCCCAGCACCGCATAGCATAGCTTTTTGGCCTGAGCCAGAAACTTGTCCTTTCCGGACAGCAGGTAGATGGAGATAATGACACCGATGATCAGATTCAGCATGGATTTTGCAATATTCATCACGCCAGTGGTCAGGCTTGCCAGAATCGCCTGCATCTTAGGCAATACCGTTTCGGTCAGGAAGCTGTTTAAGTAACTGTAAACCTGATCCATGATCCCCTGCGTAACATCCTCGGCAATACTGCCGTTGATAAATTCCTGAATCCACTTACTGAGGGTATTATAGTAGGAGGGAAAGTTCCCGATGATCGTGGTGATGCTCTCCAGCAGCTGGGGCAGCACCATAGCGATCAGCGCCCACACCACCAGCACCGCCAGAACCAGGGATGCAAGGATCCCAATGGCCTTTGCCATGCCTGCGGCCTTTTTGGCGGGCAGGAGCTTGCATAGCTGAGGCTCTAAAAGTTTCCGGATTCGATCCTCAATGGGATGCAGCAGATACGCAATGCCAAGCCCATAGAGCACCGGCGACAGCGTCCGGAGAAACGCCTTTACATAGCCGAAAAAGGCCGGCATTTTGGTGATAAACTGCGCCGCAATAATGCAGGCAACCACAACGATAAACGCAGTCAATCCCCACCGGAAGTAGATATTCTCCCGGTGGATTTCAAACAGTGTATCCTTCTTTTTCTGTTGGTCGTCCATAGCGTGTCCCCCTGTCACCCAAATCTATCATTAAGTATATCATATCCCATAAAAAAATCCACCGATTCCCTCTGCATTTTCAAAAAAAGCCCGGATGGAAAGCACAAATCGGTGTCCCACCACACATATCCCCAATTGCATCCCCTGCACAAAGCAGGTATGATAGATTCATTAGAACACAAAACAATCAGCAGAAAGGACAGATTTTATGAATCACCGCTATGCGCACATTCTTTCCCCCGTCAAGGTTGGAAATCTGGTGCTGAAAAACCGTCTCATCAACTCCAAATGCATCCCGGAGGGAATTCAGGGCCCACAGACCTGGCCCACGGAGCAGACCATCAATTTTGCAGCATCCCTTGCGAAAAACGGCGCCGCCATTGTCACCTGTGCCCCGGGTATGTTCCGGGACTGTGACCCACACCAGATGTTCACCAGCGACTTTAACATGGAGGATCGCCATGTGAAGCGCTGCTTCCGCCGAATGATCGACCGGATCCATGCACATGGCTCCGTGGCCTCTGCCTCCACCATGATCTACGTTCCTGCAAACAAGGCTATTTCCGATATCTATGACATGTCCGTGATCCCGGAATCGGTGCTTCGTGGCGGACCGGAATGTATCCTTGGCCGAGACGGCAAGCCGCTGCCCGGAATGACCAAAGACGAAATCCATGATTTTATTTCCCGGTTTGCCCAGCGATGTCATCAGCTCCAATCCATTGGCTTTGATATGGTAAATATCTACATGAGCTACGACGCCTCTATTCTCGCAAAATCGCTTTCTCCGGTATTTAATCAGCGGAAGGATGAATACGGCGGCAGCTTCGAGAACCGTGCACGGCTGACGCTGGAGCTGTTCCGGGAAATCAAGCGGGTCTGCGGTCAGGATTTCCCCATTGAGATCCAGATCTCCGGCCGGGAATTTCCCGAAGGCGGCTACACAAAAGAGGATTTTCTCCACTATTGCAAGCTCTGTGAGGGGCTGGTAGACATTTTCCAGATTCGTGCATGGACCGGCGATATGACCCATGCCAGCCATTATACTTCCCCCAAGGAGAACCCCACCAATCTGGAATACGCCGCCGCCTTCAAGGCCGCCGGAATCAAGGGGCTCTGCGCACCTGTGGGCGGTTTTCAGGATCTGGGCCTCATTGAGCAGTTTATCGCAGAGGGCAAAACCGATCTGGTGGCCATGGCCAGAGCCTTTATTTGTGATGAGGAGTATGGGATCAAGCTGCTGGAGGGCCGTGGCGAAGACGTAGTTCCCTGTATTCACTGCGACAACTGTCATCAGGCCTACTGTGCCGTTAACCCCAAGATTGGCCTTCAGGAGGTCTGGCCCCATATGTTCTCCGCTCCCAGAGCAGTCAAAAAGGTCGCCGTCATCGGCGGCGGCCCTGCCGGCATGGAGGCCGCCATTACTGCCGCCCAGCGTGGGCATCAGGTCACACTCTTTGAGCAGTCGGATTCTCTGGGCGGCCAGCTCCGCCACGCCGACTATCTGCCCTGCAAATGGTCCCTTCACGACTTCAAAGAATATCTCGTCCGTCAGCTCGGAAAGGCTGATGTACAGGTGGAGCTGGGGGTCACCGCAACGCCGGAGATGGTAGCGGGCTATGATGCGGTCATTGCCGCCTGCGGCGCACGCCCCAAGGCTGCTCCCATCCCCGTAGAATCCGGCGTAAAGGTCTGGACCCCCATGGATGTATTCGGCCATGAGGCAGAGCTGGGCCGACATGTAGCCATTGTGGGCGGTGCTATGACCGCCGTTGATACGGCCTTCTATCTGCTGGATCACGGCCATACCGTCACCATGCTCACCCGGAACCGTCAGGCCGGCCACGACTACAACGCCCACAGTAAGGGGGCCTTTGAGGAACTGCTGAAAAGCCGTGAGGGGCTGACGATCCTTACAAACTGCCAGACAGACGCCATTGGAAACGGCACTCTTTCCTACACCATCACCTACGGTGCGCCCGAGCCCATGATGATGCCCATGGGCAATCCCGATGATATGCCGCCCATGCCCGGCCCCGCAGCGGCTCCGGATGGCCCAAAGGAGCCGCTGCGCACCGAATCCGGCACATTGGCCTTCGACAGCGTTGTGGTCTCCGCCGGCCGAGATGGTCTGGTAGACGAGAGCTACGCCTTCGCCGGAAAAACGCCGGAATTCTATGTGGCCGGAGATGCCTGCCTTCTGTCCTTTGAAACCCTGCAGGGCGGCCCCGGCGGTGCCGATGGAGATCGGGCCCATGGGCAGACCACTCACGGCACCATCCGTCACGCCATGTTCACCGGCTACACGGCAGCCAGCAACCTGTAAGGCTCCATATTGCACCTTTTCCATTTTCCGTGTATACTAGCCTTACCAACACATGAGGAGGGATTCTTATGCCGGCTTTTATCCGGGAATCCGCACATTTTCAGTCCGCAGACGGAAAAACACAGGTTGCCGCCTTTTTCTATACGCCGACAGTACAGCCCATCCGTGCTGTGGTTCAATTGAGCCACGGTATGTGCGAATATATCTGCCGCTACGAGCCTATGTTCACGGTGCTCTCCGAGGCCGGGATTGCAGTATGCGGCAATGACCATCTGGGCCATGGAGAAACCAGCAATCCCAAGGACTACGGCTTTATGGCCGAGAAGAACGGCTACCAGTATGTGCTCCGGGATCTCTACACCATGAATACGCTGGGGCATGAGAAGTTTCCCGGGATCCCCTATTTTCTGCTGGGACACAGCATGGGCAGCTTCTATGCCAGATGGTATGCAGAACTGCACCCGGAAACCATTGACGGCCTGATTATCAGCGGCACCGGTGGGCCAAGCCCCCTGATGCCCTTTGGGCGGCGTCTGGCCGGACTGCTGGCACGGCTCCGAGGCCCCCGGTATGTCTCCAAGTTCATGGTCAAGTGCAGCATGGGCTCCTATTGCAAGAAAATACCCGATGCCACCTCCGGCAACGCATGGCTCAGCCGTGATCCGGAGGTCTGGGAAAAATATGCCGCTGACGAAAAATGCAATTTTTCCTTTACAGTGTCCGCCTATCGGGATATGCTCACCGCTTATACCCATGTGAACACCAGCGACTGGGCAAGCCGCATTCCCAAGGATCTGCCCGTCTATCTCTACTCCGGTGACTGTGACCCTGTAGGCAACTACGGCAAGGGCGTTACCGCCGTCTACCAGCTGCTCCGTCAGGCCCAGCTCTCCGATGTGACCCTGCGGCTGTATCCCGGCGGACGGCATGAGATGCACAACGAGACCAATAAGGACGAGGTATTTACCGAGCTGATCCACTGGATCGCACTGCACATTCCCGGCACCTCCTGAAATCACAAAAACAGCGTACTGGAGCATAGGCTTCCGGTACGCTGTTGTTTTTATGCTTCAATTGCCCCAATCAGTCCATGGGCCTCCTGCCCGGTGATCTTCACCGGCAGGATCTCATTGTGAAGATCCCGCTCCGACTCCACCGCCACCAGAATATAGTTTGGCGTATGGCCAGTCCAGCGGCCCTGACCATCCTGCTGCTCAAAGAGCACCGGAAGACATTTCCCAAGGAAGCCCCCCTGATAGTGTTGACGAAGCTCCGCCTCTACTTCCGCCGCCCGGACAGCCCGCTGCTCCTTCTCCGCCTGCGGGATCTGTCCCGGCATGTCCGCCGCCGGGGTCCCGGTTCTGCGGGAATAGGGGAAGATGTGCATGGCTGCGAAATCCGCTTTCCGAAGGAATTCCAGCGTTGCCGTAAACTCCTCCTCCGTCTCCTGCGGGAAGCCAACAATCAGGTCCGTGGTAATGGCACAGTCCGGGAAGGTCTCCCGGAGCAGGCGGCAGCTCTCCAAATACCGCTCCGTGGAATATTTCCGATGCATACGCCGCAGGGTCTCATCACAGCCGCTTTGCAGGGACAGATGAAACTGCGGACAGAGATTTTCGCAGTTCTTCAGGGCCGCGCAAAAATCCGGATCTACCGTTCTTGGCTCCAGAGAGCCAAGCCGCACCCGCATATCCGGCACCGCCTCGCAGATGGCCCGGATCAGGTCCTGGGGTTTTTGACCGTTTTTGAGATCAGCGCCCCAGGATGAGATCTCAATGCCGGTAACCACTACTTCCCGGTAGCCCTGCTGCCGTAGTTCCTTTACCTGCCGCACCGCCGTATCCAGCGGCAGAGAACGGATGGCTCCACGGGCATAGGGAATGATGCAGTATGTGCAGAAGTTGACGCAGCCATCCTCCACCTTCAGCATGGCTCTTGTGCGCTCTCCCAGTCCCCCGGGCTCCAGCACCTCAAAGTCCTTGCGGC
>ERZ773103.1886-NODE-1886-length-21055-cov-4.850952_pt1 | contig 21055 bp, 16 predicted proteins | sample MGYA00511118_ERZ773103 | MGnify/ENA primary metagenome ERZ773103 (study PRJEB29015, sample SAMEA2737821) | human gut metagenome | biome: human gut; feature: human-associated habitat; material: faeces | place: China | collected 2012 ... | reverse complement strand
CATACAACTTACTACATAAATGGAAATCAGAAATTTAAGAAATCGGACGCTCTCTGTAACCATTCTATTTTCCGCCACGACAATTTTATCGGCTGTTTTTCAGCCGATAAAATAAAAATGTCCGCAAGAAAATATTTTTGTTTTAACATTCCGATTCATTAGTGTCCCGTTAAAATGGGACGAGTTAAACAATTAATCAAATAGCCCCGGAATTAGGGGATCATTTAGATCTTTGACATCATTGAAATTAGTCTTGTCGAACAGGTCATGCAAGTGGGTTTTGTCAGTCAATGATATGCTGAGAATCTGCAAGACTTCATAGGTTGAGCGTTTCAAATTCATATCATGTTGGACAATAGCCACAAGACTGTATGTGATAATTGCCACACTAATTTGTATGCGAACAGCGTTCTCTGTTGTACCCCAGAATTTCTTTATCTTGAGATACTGCTTGAGCCATTTGAAGAACAGTTCGATTAACCATCTTTTCTTATAAAGATTGGCGACATCCAGTGCAGAAAGTTGTTTCGCATTCGTCAGAAAAGTGAACTCACGGTTATCTTCTTCATCGTAATATCTTACGAGTCTTAATGACTCAGGATATTTCTTTTCGGAGAGATATCCGGTCAGTTTCACTTCCGCATCTGTCATTATATTCTTTGGCATTCTTCGCTTCCATTTGACAGTCTTATATTTTAAGTTCGTCTTGGCTCTGACAACAAAGAAAGAGTCTGTAAGATGTATCCTATAGAGTTCTTTAAAGGAGTCATAAGCCCTGTCGAATATATAATAAGCATTTGGTTCATAGTGGATTGAGTACATTTCCGTAGAGTCATGCTTCGATGCAGTAGTTACAGTATACAAGGCAGGAACTTGTGCTTCAATGTCGTATAAGACATGAGCTTTCACTCCTCCTTTCTTGCTTCGGAACTTTGCCCATGGAAATGTGGCTAGACACAACGGAATGGTTGTTGAATCAAACGCATATTTCTTCCCGGAAATGTCAAGGATGTTGGTAGTCCGCTTCTCGCAGGCTTCTTTCATCATATAGAATGCAAATTCTTCAAAAATTCTGTAATCACGGTTCTGGTTGGCTGTCGCAAGAGTTGTCTTGGCTATTGGTTCACGACCTACTCCAAGATGATATTGCTTGGCCCTATGCGCCTCGAAAGCAACGATTAAGTCTCGCAGGCTCTCACGGTTACTCAGTTGTCCAAACATCATCGCAAGCATCTGATTCCAGCAAGTGAAATGTTTCACATATCGGTTGCCATCATACTTGCGAACATAATTGTTGAACTGAGTTCTGTTCAGAAAAGCGGTTAGTTGAGAGAATACGTATTTGTCTTGGAACATAGCAGCTATTTATATTAGACTGCAAAGTTGCAAAATCAAGTCCGTTTCATTTCAAAAAACCATGTAAGTGACTATATTTCAATAATTTCAAAGAACTATTTATCCACTTTTACGGGACAGTAGTGATTCCGATTGATAAAAACATGGCAGAAGGGCTTTTTTGTCGCAGTCCTTACCATGAAGAATACATTCAAACAAGTGCTTCAGGTAATCCTGAGGATCTATGTCATTAAGCTTGCAGCTTTCTATCAGAGAAAAGATGAATGCCGAGTTTCCTGCTGCATCCTCACTGCCTATGTTCATACAGTTCTTGAGCAGCAGCTTTACAGGTTTCATCCTTTGCTCACAGAGGTTGTTCGATATTTCCGCAGAACCGTCCTTGAGGATATTTTTCAGGGATTTCCACTGGTTTATCGTATAGTTCACAGCCTTTCTCATCAGTTCGTTTGCCATGAGTTTGGTATCCTGCATCATCATGACCACCTTATGATGGATACGTTCAAGAATAGGTCTCGTAAGCTTAAGTCTTTTTTCCTTAATCTGCTCACCGCTGAGTTTCATTGTGCGGAACAAGTCTTCATTTCTGAACATATCACCGATAGGGTCTATTATATCCATCGCAGTTCTGTCTGATGGCAAGGCATCGACCCACAGCCTCCTGCAGTGTGTCCAGCATCCTATATGAAGCACCTTTGAGTCTTCTCCGTCGAACATCCTGTAAACCGTATATCCGTCTGTAGATACAGATCCCATAAAATGTTCAAGGAAGGTCTTTGCTACATCAGAGGCTCTGCTGCCGTTATTGTAATGATAGTAAACCAACTTGACATGCTTTGCAAAAAAAGCCCATAAATACTTTCTCCTGTAAGCCTTGCCTTCCGGTGTTTCAACTCCGACAAGTTCGGTCGTCTCGTCAACCATAAGGTATTTTGCCTGTTGTACAAACTCCTTGAAGACATCTTCCATAAACTCCCTAAGCCTGGAGATTCCGTTATGGATATAGCCGTTCAGCGTGGTATTGCTTATGTGGATGCCTTCTCTTGCAAGCAGTCTTATCTGTCTGTTCTCAGGCATACTGAAGTCATATTTCAGACAAAGCAGACGGGCAAGCAAATCAGGGGAAAAGATTCCTCCAAGGTTTTTCAAGGGATGCTCCATCGTGTTAGTGAAAGTACCGTCTGCAAGCTTTACCCTTGCCACCTTGTACACATGCTCCACGTTATGAGCACGCACATGTTCTATAAACCTGTATTCCCACACATCAGCCATTCCGTTACGCTTCATAAGCCTTGCACCATCCGGGAGTTGGTAATAGTCTTCTATTTCATGAACAATTACCTTATCCACCTTCAGCCTGGTCTTTGCTGCACGGGGAGCAGTTTCCTTTTTCCTTGAAGGCCTGCAGTTCTGTGCAGGTACGTTACCGGAAGAGGTATTGCTGCCGGTACCGTTACCATCGGTCTTATTATCATCATCACCTTTCTTGCCAGAACCGTCGTACTCGGACTTTTCCATTGCAGACTTGTCAATGTTACGGTTGTTCAGCAGCCTTCTTTGCTCTGAGGTACGGCCGAAACGGTGTTTCCTGCTGTCCTCAAGCTGAAGCCTGAGATTGGATATCTCATTTGCCAGCATCATGTTCACCTCGTCTTTTGCTTCAAGCTGCCTTCTCATAAGCTCCATTTCCTTTCGATAGTTCTCGACTGTTGTGGACAACTCATTGATTGTATCAACCATAGCCTTGGAGTTCTCTTTGTTTGATTCTTCAATAGCCTTAAGCCTCGCAATCAGTTCGTTTACCTGTTTGCGAAGCCCTGCCTTTTCCTCATTCGCCAGACCCAGCTGGCAGCAAAGTAACTCGTATGCTCTTTCATCAATCATGATATAAAGGTACGAAAAATCAGGCAGTTACGCAAACTTTTTATCGTTTATTTTGTATCATTTTATTGATAATCAATGTATTAGTATTAATCTTTCGGACTGACGTACATCTTGTCAACTACTATGCTTTCAGTAAGATAGGCCATGTCCGACCATTGTATCCGGTAGCATTTGGAGACTTCATCAAACACAGGTTTCTTGAATCTCCCCATGACAGGACGTTTCTCGTAAAGCACATAAAATCCGCGTTCATAATGAAGTATTTTCACAACTTTTCGGTTCCTGGACATAAACATATATACATTGGATGCATCGCTCGGGTCAAGTGACATCTCTTCCCTTATACTCTCACACAGGCGGAAGATTCCTTTCCGCAAATCCACATTACCGTTGAACAGGTAATAGTTCAGGTTAGCACTCAGTCCAAGCATATCATCCTATCATTTTATTAAGCAACAGGCTCAAGTCAAGAACTGTGGTGTTTCTCAGGAACAATGTGGCACCTGATGTCAATTGCAGTTTTACCCACTTAATCGGAGATTCACCTTCAGGTTGTTTCACCTCCAACTTTACGGTTGGACTGTTGCAAGGCTTGCCGGTTATCCGGACTTTGGCAACCTTGGGTTGCTCAACCTGAACTGTCTTGCCTAACTTTTCGCTCCATAGCTGATGACGCTGCCAGTTCATGAACTTGTCGTAATTTACTCCATAATCCGCACAGAACTCACGAAGATCCTTGGTCTCACTGCATAACTGATAGAGGTCATATACCTCCTGGTAGTTTACTTTCTCTTTTGCCATAATCATTTTTGTTAAAGGTTACGGCGCAAAGATATGTCGGCTAACAACTTATGTCAAGGCGGAAAATAGAATGGTTACAGCACTTTCAAGGAATATATGGTTTTCCCACCACCAATTTATCTCCGGAAAAATCGACTTCAAACAAGCGAGGAGTACGAATATAACGTCCGTTTACATCCTTATGACTATGTACAGACATCAACCATTTACCGTCCAAGGTCTGAAACAACATCCCATGACCGAAATTGGGAGGAGTAATCGGGTCTTTCTCCTGTATCCATGGTCCATCCAAGGTTCCGCTTTCAGAATAAGCCACTCCCTGAGTGTACACATTATAAATCCAACTAGTCCAAATCATACCGAGTCTACCTGTTCCTGTACGGAACAGATACGGACCGTCAGTGACTTTATTCGGTTTGTCCTTGCCATCCGCATCTTTTTCACGGCTCCACGGCGATTCGCTGGCACGGAACAGCAATTTCCCTTCGCCTATGGTTCCACTTAAGTCAGGCTTCAGTTCTATTTTCTCTATCGTACCATCCAAGGCTTGCAACCATTCATAACAATATACCATATAAGGCTTTCCGTCCTTATCCACCCAGAAAGTCCCATCCAAGGTTGGTTTATCAGCAGGCAGGTAAGTGGAATCCTTCATCGGAACGTAAGGTCCGTCCGGGTTATCGCTCACCAAAACATGACTGGCACGGCGCTCTATTACATTCCCTTGTACCGTATCAATCTTCACCGCCTGATTGGTGAAAGTGGCAAAATAATAATACTTGCCCTTATACGGATGTAACTCGGCAGCCCAAATCATTGGTTTCGGTCCCATCCACGAACCGGAATCAGTCTTTGCCACATGGAACGGTCCTTCCCAAAGTTTCAAATCCTTGCTTTTCCAAAGCATACCGCCGGTTCCGGTCATATAATACATAGCCGTCTTCCTGTCTGCCAAAATGCAAGGGTCACTCAGTACAATAGAATCCAAAGGCACTTCCTTCCGTCTTTCCTGCTGACGTTCTTGGCAAGCAGACACCAGCCACGAAAGAGAAAAACCTAACAACAAAAACAATCCAATCTTTTTCATGCATATTCTATTTTAAGTTTCACAAATTCGACATTACAAATATACGAACCTAGAAAGGTAATGAAAACAGAAAGGCACATTTCCTCACGAAATATGCCTTCAATTCTAACTTAACCTAACCTAAAATTCTATTATCACATCACAGTATGTTAACCTTCTTCCTAAAAACCTATCTTTAATACCTATTATCTCTTTTTACCGATAGCAAAGATAAAAAATCTGATTGACAACCATAGGGGTAAAATCGAGCAAGATGGATGCAATAATCAGTCAAGAACAGACTATTGCACTATTTTCCATCCTTCAGACTATTTTCAACAGGGATTACTGAAAGAAATCCAGTGTCCAGTTGTCCATCCACTCCACGTATGGAATTCCTTCCTTGAATTGAACAGGTAACCAAATGTAACGGGCATCACTGGGATGCTCCGGACGCCAGATATCCGCCATAAATATAAAGGCGTCTTTCTTCCCCTCCACTTTCAGAATATAAGTGCTCTGTCCGCCAAACGTAAGTTCCGACTTAGGTCCCACACAAGGGTTGGGATGCTGAGACCACGGTCCGAAGATGGAAGAAGACGAGAACATACGAGCCTCATTGGGAGCCCAACCGGTACAACCGGAAGTGATCATCCAGTAGGTTCCGTCTTTTTTGAAGATAGCAGGTGCCTCATTGTGTCCTGCCGGAGCCACACGCACATAATTCCCTGTGTGTGAAAGATAGTCATCGCTCAATTCCGCTATTTGGAGTGTGAGGTTTTCTTCGGAAGAGTAAATATGGTAGGCTTTACCATCCTCATCTACATAAAGAGTCATATCGCGAGACATCTGTCCGCCATCCAAATCACGCTTTACTATCAAGCCTTTGTTCACAGCATCCGTCCATTCGGGAGTCCACCATTTTTCATAATTCTTGGCATTCAGAGTATCCAGCACTGCAACAGCCTGTCCGTCCATATCAACAGGCAGCTTACCAGCATTGACACGTCCCGAACGGATGAAACGGTAAGGACCGGCAGGAGTATCACTGACTGCTACCCCGGCACGGGCGGCTGCATAACCTTTTCCTTTCAATTCCAGATGGAACCACATCACAAACTTCCCTGTTTTCGCATTATATATCACTTTAGGACGTTCCAATATACATCCACGCGCTATGTCGCTGCTGTCGTTATCAACAACAGAAAGCGCTACGCCTTCGTTCTTCCAGTCAGTAAGATTCCGAGAAGAATAGCACATTACTCCCACCATGGCACTGCTGGTAGTATCACATTTATTCTCACCGAACCAATAGTATGTTCCATCATGGTACATTACTCCGCCCCCATGGGCATTGATATGCTCTCCGTTGTTATCAGGCCATATCTCACCTGAACGAATGGGTTGCAACGGTTCATTGCTGCATCCGCAAAAGGTATATATTCCAAGACATAATCCTATTATTATTTTTTTTATACCCATATCTATGTATTTTATTTTTTCTGATAAACACGTACATAATCAATCTCATAACGTATCGGATAGGTATTTATCTCTACCTCGCCACCATTAATTCCACCCACCGCTAAGTTCAACAATATATATTGGGGTTGCATAAATGGATTCTTATAACTACCAATACTACCATTATAGGTATCTTTCAGTAAGATTTCATTTAGCAACTCATCGTCCAAATAAAGACGAATAGCCTCTTCGTCCCAATCCATCCGCCATATATGAAATTCGGAAGCCCAATCCGAATTTTTCTCCAAAAAATGGATAAATGGAATAGCCTTACTATTCCATTTTGCATTCCATTGACGATCTGTTCCCCATGCAGCATTGGCTAAAATATGAGGAATTCCATGCTTACGATAAAACTCCATGATATCTATTTCTCCACAGGAAGGCCATTCCATACTGCTTCCCAAAGTCCAAATTGCCGGCCATGCTCCTTTTCCTACAGGAATACGTGCGCGCACTTCAAAACGTCCATACAAAAATTCTTTCTTTCCAAATGTTGTTATAGAAGAAGAGGTGCACTCAATATATTCACGAGAAGTGCGCCAATCATAACTACCTGCTTTATATAACGGATTTTTCCGTTTTTCCGAACGTGCTTCTATCACAAGCAACCCACCCTGACACCAAGCGTTGTCAGATTGATACCATTGTAACTCCTCATTACGAGCATACCCCTGTTCATAATTCCATATTGATTCATCCAAACAACCGTCTTTATTGAATTCATCACTCCAAACCAATTGATAGTCTTGTGCATTACAATGCCCCCCTATAAGAAGTACAACACACAATTTCAGTAATTGAAATAATTTTATCATACATCTACTATCTTAAACAATATCTTTATAATCATCACAAGTAAATATTCCAATGGTGATAGCGGCTGTTATACAGCCAGCTATCCATTGTCCTTATTTTTCAAATTCCTCTTCTGTTTTTATTTATTAATCCAAAGGCGCAGTTTCCGGATCATCTATTGCAACTTCTGCATCATACATCATAAATTCACCAATATTCCAATAGGAGGAACTTCCAGTAGCAGATGTTACACTAAAACGAAAATAAGTAAAAGTCTTACCTGGCATAAAGAAAGTAGAAATATATTCACTTCCAGCTGAACTAGGGAGTCCGTCCAATGTACCTACAGTTTCCCAATCAATACCATTATTACTAATTTGTAAATCTACCACACTAGGACGTCCACTTGTGGTCCAAGAATTATCCGTTCTGTTTATGTAACCCACGAGAAAATTTTCATGAGGTTCTTTCAAATTAACCTGAATCCACTGTGGATAAGGAATAGCTTCATGCCAATTCGTATGAAAAAAAGTATTTTTATCCCCATCCACTGCATTTTTTATAGGTCCTTCTGACGGTTCTTGAGCGTTTGTACTTAACTGTTCTGCCACTAATTTGATTTGACTTCGTGACACTAAAGTATAAGACGCAGGTGCAACTCCTGAAAGTGCTCTTACAACTTTAATCTCGCCACCTTCATCATTTGCGTTAAATGTCTGGAAATTAAACTCATATTCACCAAAACGAGCACGAGTTTCATCTATCAACAATTCCGTAGTTCCTTTTGAAACAATCTTATAGACAGTTTCTTTTGTCAAAGGATCATAATACCATATTTTAAGATAGGAAAAGTCACCAGCCGGAACTTCCCATCTAAGTTGAATTTGACCGGGAAGAGGCTCTGAAGTTACCGTCTCTATAGCAACCGGAACACCTGTATATCCTATTACATCAATAGCATCTAATTTATCATCGCAGCCTGCAGTAAACATAAAAACTGACAAAGCTGCTATCGTATATTTTATATTGAATTTCATAGTTCCATTCTTTATTATTCAACAATATTTACTATTACCAACCTGGATTCTGAATTAGATTTGGATTTTTTCTTATTTCTGAATCAGGGATAGGAAACAAATACATCTTATCATCCCAATAACGATTACTAATTACACGTTTATAAGTATATGTATCATTATTTTTGGTAATTTGCATTTGTACAATACTTCTTTGAGTATCTCCAGCCTTCCAACGCCGAACATCCCAAAAACGATGTTGTTCAAAAGCAAGCTCCACCATACGTTCACGACGATATTTCTCTACAAACTGGTTATTAGTCAATCCTTCAGGTACTTCAGGCATTTGCACATCTGAACGGTTACGAACCACATTAACAGCTTCACGGGCAGACATTGTGAATTCCGTACTAACAGCATCAGCTGATCCCAAATAATTAAATACCGCTTCAGCATAATTTAAATAGAATTCTCCCAAACGATATGTAATCCAATTATGGCGTTTTCCTCCACTACTGGTAGAAGCACTAATATCAATAGTCTTATCCAAGTACTTTTTCAAATAATACCCGGTGGGAGTTGCTCCAGCAATAGGTAGTGCATTGCGTCCTCCTATATAAATTTCCAATGGATTTGGATTAGTATCTGGCCATTTCTCACCATTTACAGCGATAGTCATTTCCATACGAGGATCACGATTATCATACGGTTTATTTGGATCATATCCACTTTCTGGCTCATCCCATGCTTTTCCTGTTACTTTCATTTCGTAAGCATCAACCAAAGTTTGAGTAGGACAATTACCTGACCCACCATTTTCCATTCCTACTGGGAAATTAGTATATTCAGGCGAACTAGTATCTCCGATACGACGTACAAAAATCATTTCTGACGCTTTCCAATTATCTGTTCCCCATAACTCTGAATATTTACCCATTTTTATGCCATTCTCTGCACAAAAATCAATAACTTTCTTACTAGCTAAAGCTGCTTGTTTCCACAAATTTACATCATTAGCTATATTAAATAAAGGGCTTGCTTGATAAAGTAATGTTCGAGCCTTCAAAGCCAATACTGCCTGTTTAGTAATACGACCAGTTTCAGGGCTTTCTCCATTAGCGGCATCATTTTCTAATTTAGAATAATCCACAGGAAGTTCATCTGCTATCTCATCACATTCCTTAATTATAAAATCAAAAACCTCAGCAGCCGGTGTACGCTTCACCTGATTGGCCTCTTCTTCAGTCAGCACCTTCGTAACCAAAGGTATATCGCCATAAGCACGTACCAAATTAAAATAGAAATAAGCACGCAAAAAACGAACTTCATACTTATAACGGTTAAAGCGATTCATCTCAGCTACATAATTTTTATCTTCTTTCAATTCAGAAAAATCGGCATTTTGTGATTCCTCCAAAAAGAAATTAGCATCCCTAATTCCACTATAATAATTCCATAGACTATGAGAATTAGTCGAGCTCCATGCACCGTTTATCCAATCATGTATTGAAGACCAACTCCACGCAAATTGCGCCTCATCACAAGCAGAGCAATAAGAAACCTCACTAGGCAAATCATAATCCAAGTAACTATATATATTCGTAACTACAGCTCCTGTACGTCCAAAATCTGTAAATACATAATCTTTATCATACACAGTATATTCATGATAGTCCAAATCCGCACAAGAAGCCATAACCGACATATAGGCTAACCCTAACAATATTTTTTTCAATTTCATAGTCATACTTTTTTAGTTATAAAAAATTAAAAGCCAACAGACAAACCAATATTAATAGAACGTGTGGTCGGAATACCATTTCCTATTGATTCCGGATCTATTTCTTTAATATGGTCCCAACAGAACAAATCAACCCCTCTTACATATAGCTTAGCACTGTTCAAATGCCATTTATTGACAACTGAATGAGGTAATTTATAATATACTTCACAATTACGTAATTTTAAGAATGATCCATCAACCAACCATACGGAACTTGACTGTGTATTATTCTGAACAGTTTCAGTAGTCAAACGAGGATATCGTGCATTAGGAGTTTCTGGTGTCCAACGATTTTCATAATAGTAATTTGAAATAGCATTGCCATTAGACAATGGACGATACAAACCATTCAATGTAGTCCATGAAGTATAATTTCCAACCCCTTGAAAATCAAAATTAACCCCTATTCCTTTCCATTCTGCGCCTATATTGAATGAATAATAAATTTCAGGGACACTAGAATTATAACCTAAAGGAATCTGATCAAATTCATTAATTACATTATCGTTATTCTGGTCTTTATACTTAATGTCACCTGGTTTCACGACACCGAACTGTTGGGACGGACTATCATCAATATCACTTTGATCTACAAAAAATCCCACTGCTTGATAACCAAAAATCTGTCCCACGGCTTTTCCAGTAGCACGAAGATACTCATAAGCTTTCGGTTCTTCCAACTGCTCTACAATTTTATTCTTAGTTAAAGTAAATGTTCCCCCAAAATTGAAACGAACCTTACCTAAGCTTTTTATATAATTTGCTCCAAATTCCAAACCTTTACTATCAACCACACCAGCATTAGCATAAGAAGCTGTTGCACCCAATATTGACGAATTCTTACCACCTGTATATACCCAAATATCTTGACGCTTTTCATAAAAAGCGTCAGCTGTCAACGTTAGACCACCAAATAAAGTAGCATCCAAACCGACATTATATTTATACGCTTTTTCTGTTGTACCATTTATTGAGGGCAATTGACCTTCCTGCCAACTTCCACCATTACTAAAATTATCTTGGATAGGATATCCACCACCACTTCCGTTCATGGTTTCATACCAATATCCGTTATAAGGAATATTATCCGTATTAATAACGCCGAATGAAGCACGTAACTTCAAGAAATTCAGCCATGAATAATTATTCAATAAACTTTCATTAGATGCAACCCAAGCAAGTCCTACTGTAGGAGAAATATGCCATTGATTTCCTGTTTCCAATAAATTAGACGCTGAGTTTACTAATGCAAAATCGAAGAAATAACGATTTTTATACCCATAATGCGTATACCATGACCAATTGCAATGATAAAGATTAGAGTTTATATTGGCATTATTGTCATATTTATAAGTATACATCAATGTTGTATATACTTTATGTTCTCCAAACTGACGCTTCCAGTCCACATTTGCCATAAAATTGAAAGAACGATACTGCCAATCAAGTTTACTTCCTCCTTTCATCTCACTGTCCGAGCCACCTGTATATTCGGAAAAAGCACTCGGTTCACCATTTTTCCATTCTGTCACAACAGTACTTCCATACGCATAATCTTTGCAATGATCCTCCCAATAAGAAGCAACATTATCATATCCCATACGAAAAGAGGCTCCTAAACCTTTCGTGATAGAAGACAAATCCTGTCTTAAGCTCATATCTGCCCACAACCCCAATGTATGTCCCTTGGAATAACCGCGACCCTGAGCCAATGCAACTGGATTATTATATCCATCCCATGTTGCATTACCACCCCACAAACCATTTTCTGTACGAATAGGAAATGCCGCAGATGGAGTCATATATAATTTTCCAATCAAATTATCAGAACCATATCCCGGACGACTAAATTCATTTAACATCCCCATAATATTTACCTGCATTTTAGTCTTAGGAGTCAAATCAATATCCAAATTACTACGAAAATTTGCTTTAGAATACTTCTCTTGAGTTGAATAACCATCATTCTCATTGGCATTTTTATAAAAGCCACGACCGTTTTGCAAATTCAACATTGTATAATAACGCAATTTAGAAGCGCCTCCACGAAAAGTTAAAGTTGCAATATCTGATGATCCTCTTTCACGGAACACCTCATCCCACCAATTGACATTGGGATAATAATAAGGATATTTGCCACTTTTGAAAGCATTCAATTCATTCTGACTATATTTAGCAGCTTTTCCATCATTAGCCAATGCCTCATTCATGGCTCTAGCATAAGTATACGAATCCGACATTTCGGGTAAACGATTTTGATAAGTAAAACCATGATCATAAGCAAAACTTATTTCACGCTTCTTATATAATCCACGCTTCGTTACGATATTCACTACTCCATTCGCTCCTTTATAACCATAAAGAGCCACTGCAGCTGCATCACGCAAAACCGTTACGGACTCCACCTCTTCCGGTGTAAGATAACGTAAAACTTGATAAGCGTTATCACGCTCCAAACCATCAACTACCAGCAATATACCATTATTACCATTTAAACTTTTTTGCCCACGAATGAACATAGAAGGTATTTGCTCCCACATGGTTCCCGTTTTTTGCATAGTAGTCAATCCGAGCACATTGCCGTACAATGAATTACCTACGGTATATGAAGATCTAGTTGCAATATCATCACTATAAACAGTAGAAGCTGCTCCCGTCGACTCAGTATAGGTCTGTTCCAATCCAAAACCGTAATTCACTTTATTCGAAAAGAAATCCATTATAACAGTCATCTTTTTATCCATTTCCGCCTTTACTACTTTTTTTGCATCATACGGCGTCTGAATCCAAAGCTGAGCATCCTTTGATACTGAAATTGTAAAATTTCCCATAACGTCTGTCGATACCATAGTAAGTGGTTGCCCCAATACAGACACGGCAGCTCCCGATACCGGGTTTCCTACCTTATCAACCACCTTACCAGTCACATTAACTTCTTCCTGTGCCATGGCATTCATACTTGTAAAAGCAAGTATTGTCAAAGCTAATATTTTATTTTTCATTGTCTCTAGTTTTTATTAGATAAAAAATCAAGTATTACCAACCTGGATTTTGAGTCAATCCATATCCTTTGTTTACTTCATTTACAGGAAATGCAGACAAATACCATTTTGAATTGAAATTTGTCCACCATGCACGAGCTGAATTAGATATTTTGAACTGAGTATATTTAAATTTTGTCGGAAAAGGTCCCCGTTTATCTTCCGGTTTATCAGACCATGAACCACTTCCACCATCAGCACGTTCAATAAGCAAACCATGTAAAGGACGCTCAAAAAGATCAGCACGCTTATTACGTATCATATCAAAGAAACGAACATCTTCCAACCCAAGTTCACAAGCACGTTCTCGTAATATTTCTTCCATCAAAGCATTCGAATCAGATAGTAAATTCTTGTCTTGATTCGACTCTATCAACCCTTTTAATCCGACACGCGCACGTACCTTATCCACCATCTCTATAGCTAGTTTCGGTTGATTATTTTTCAGAAGTGCTTCCGCATAAATCAAATACATTTCCGACATACGTAAATAAGGCCATTCCAAATAATTATTGGCTAGACTTCCTTTACCTTCTTTATAGAATTTATATAAACCGAAGCCTGTTGCATACTGTCCTGTTTCAGTACTTGTACTATTAGCGTTTTCACGTCCTCCTACCCATAATTCCACAGAACGGCCACTCCATTTAGCACCATTTACCAAAATTGTTTCATACAAACGTGGATCACGAGTAGGTTTATTATAATCATTATTCTCAAAAAACATATTATTATTCTGTACTGCCTTATCAAAGTCAAAGGATTCGCCTGTTGCCATAGGGAACATTTCCATATACTCCAATGTAGGCGTATAACCGCCATTGGGCACCCAATCGCCCCAATAATACCACCAATCCCAATTATACTTACCAATGATACGGGTAGAAATCAACAATTCCGAATTTTCACGTAAGAAATAAGCTTTATTAAAAGCCGCTCTATAGGCATCATTCGTATCACCAACAGCCTGAACTAGTTCATAATGCCCATTAACTTGCAGGGCTTGGAAAAATTCTTCACAAGCAGTCAGACATGCTTTCCATAATTCAGGTTTATATCCTCCGTACCACACTTGATGATTGATAACCGCTTCTTGTGGTTCTGCCGTACAATATGGTTCATTGTCATTAAATAAAGGACTTGCAGCAAAAAGCAAAATTTTACATTTCAAGCCCATAGCTGCCGCTTTAGTCATACGTCCTTGCCAGTTAGCCTCTCCATCCTCAGTCAAATCCCAAGGAAGCACAGTGGCCGCTTCATCTAAAAGACCTATCATAAAGTTCACTGTTTCTTCTACGGTAGCTCGAGGAACATCATATTCATTTTCAGCCGCAAAAGACGCTTTTACTATAGGCAATCCACCAAAATGACGAAACATATCAAAATAGCGAGAAGCTATTATTACCTTCGCTTCCGCTTTCAATCGTTCTTTTTCATTCCCGTCCATATCGGGTACACGATCTACATTTTCAATAAAGATCCATGAACTACGTATTGCCTGCCAAGTTTCTTCTTTAGTAAAACCAAAACGTGTTTCAGCTGTACCATCTTCTGTACTAGCAGTATAAGTACCAGAATAATAATGTCTATTCAAACCATCCCATGAATTATGAGAATGAAAACAATCAGATAAACATTCAAACATACCAGTATTCATCTTACCATCCACATCATTCCAGTTTGTGGCCAAACCATAATACAACTTTGAATAAGTATTCCACAAAAAACGACGAGCATACTCCGCTTTACCGAAAATTGTATCTTGAGTTACAGCCACACTTGGTGCTTTTTCCAAGAAAGCATCACCGAATTTTATATCATCAACACATGAAGTGGCAAGCGTTGCTCCCACAAATGCTATAATAAACCATTTTTCAAAATGTTTCATAAGATTTCAAGATATTAGAATCCAACTTTTAAACCTAAATTAATCACGCGAGTCAATGGATAATTTGGACGATCACTTTGACGTGACTCAGGATCCCCCCACATAAAATCCGTCAATGTGAATAAGTTATACGCACTTACATATAAACGGCACTGATTCATTTTTATTTTCTTCATGAAAGGCATATTAAAATTATACCCCAATTCAACACTTTTCAAACGTAAATAACTTGCATCACACAAATACAAGTCGGAAGCTCTATAATTGTTCGCTTGAGCTAACTTCGATATACGAGGGAATTTAGCCGTATAAGTATCGGCCGACGAACGCCATGTATTTTCATATTGATAAAGAAGCAATCCTTTATTTTGTGTATCTCCCAGCGGTTGACGGAATTCGGAAAGCATACGGTCTACATTCCACGCTCCTGTAAACTGCGCTGTAAAATCCCATCCCTTCCAACTAAATCCAAGATTCAAACCAGCTGTATATTCAGGAGTATCCACATACCCCAAATCACGGCTAGCATCATCTCCATCAATAACACCGTCACTGTTTAAGTCAGCAAATACCGCATCACCTGGCTGTAAAGATAAACCATGATCTGCTATAGGTCTACCAAATTCTTCCTGATATCTAGCCTCTGCAGTTTCATCATAATATCCCCAAAATTTATAAATCAAACGAGAACCAATTGTACGGCCAGTTTCATACAACCAATCTTCATTCTTTTCAATCTCATTCTTATAAACAATTTTGTTGCGCGCAAAAGAGAGATTGAAGTTTGCCCAATAACGGAAATCATCACCGATTTTATCATTCCATTTTAGCTGAAACTCATATCCTTTATTTTCAGTTTTACCAACATTCATAATAGGTAAAACCATACCCAAAATTCCCGGCATATAATCTGGAGAAGAAAGAATATCTCGACGGTTTTCTTTAAAATAATCTAAAGAAATATTTAGTTTTTCATTCAGAATAGAAAAATCAATACCATAATTCTGCTTAACAGATTTTTCCCAAGTTACATCAGCATTCGATTTACTAGCCTCATAAGCACCCGGCTTCTTATTTCCAGCATTCGTACCGAAAAAATAGCCATCGTCATTCAAAATATAAGCGTCTGGAAGATACAAAAATCTATTATTTCCGTTATTATCATTACCTACCATACCTACAGAGGCACGTACTTTAAAGTAATTGATCACTTTCTTTAACGGCTTAAAAAAAGACTCTTCACTGACAATCCAACCAATAGAGCCAGCTGGGAACAAGCCATAACGTTTACCTGGAGCAAAATTCTCAGAGCCATTATAACCAACATTAAACTCTGCCATATATCGAGTTTTATAATCATAGGTAGCACGCCCCACAAAGCCAACATAAGCCGAAGGAATATCATCATAAGTACCTCCTGGATAATATCGTTTTGATTGATTATAAAGCACCAAACCTGTCACATTATGATCTCCAAATTTGCGACTGTAATTCAAAGCAGCTTCCATATACCAATCACGTGATTTACCTTCACCATTTGAATTACGACTATAAGACAACTGAGAATCAGAGCCACTCTTACGATAACCAATAGATCCATCATCATGAAGAACTGGTGTATATACAGCCATAGAAGAACTGGCTATTTTTTGTGTCCAATAACTAGTATTATAAGAACCCTTCAATTTAAAAGAAAGTCCTTTGGTTATAAAATCTAACTTTTGATCTAATACAAGATCCACATTCAACACATTTGTTGTTGTAGAACGGAAGCCTTTCCCATAATAAGAATTCAATCCGTCAGATCCAGTAAATGGTAGATAATCAGCATTTGAAACCACACGTTTTCCATCTACAATACCTGCACCAGCAAAAGGCACAGCCCAATATAATTTACGGAACAGCTGATTCTGGTCTTCTCCAGACTCAGGAGTACGTTTAGTTTCAATACGCCCACCAATATTAACAGAAATTAATGTAGTCTTAGTCGCATCAAAATCCAAATTAGCACGATAATTGTATCGTTTGTAATCAAAGTTAAAATCATCTGTCGCATTAAACTGCTTGAACATACCGCCTTGCGTGAACAAACCGGCAGAAACAAAATATTTCATATTACTAGTTCCACCAGATATATTCACATTATGCTGAGACTGAAAAGCAGCCTTATTCATACAATAATCAATCCAATTAATATCCGGATATAAAATAGGATCTGTATGATCTCTGAATTTTATCAATTGCTCTTCTGTAAATGTAGGTACTCCACCATCATTTACCTGTAAATCATTATAATAAGACGCATACTGATAAGAATTGGCAAATTCCAATTGTTTCGTTCTTAAGTTAACACCTGCCGAAGTTGAAAAAGAAATTTTAGCCTTACCTTCAGCACCACGTTCATTTTTTAATTTATTAACAAAATTGTTGCTTTTTAATTCTTCAATTTCCTTCAGCAATTTTTGTATGGTATCTCTATCCCTTTTAATAGTATCTTCTTTAGATTTAGTGTTTATTTCATTTAATCTTATAATAGCCTTTAATTTTTCAATTTCCTTGACCATTTGATGATATATTGGACTATTTTCAAATTTATCGTCGGGTTGCATTTGTGATATTTTATTATGTAATTCAACATTAATTTTATTCTGTTCATTTAAACGCTTTTCTAAATCTGTAATTATTACTTCTAAGCCTTTAATAGTTTTTCTTGCCACTATAATCACTCCGTTAGTTAGTTAGTTAATTAATTTATTAACTTAATAATAGCATTACTTATATTATTGTTCAATAATTAATTTATTAACACGGCTTTTATTTATATATCTTCTCTCTCCCACCTACTATCTTTTGTAGCTACAAAAAAAGGAGCTATAAGCTCCTTTAACTCTCCTGGTCTCAAATCTATTTAACTGCTTTTAATTTTGCAATATCATAACAATTAACTTTAGTTACTTCTTCAACTTCTTTTAATTCATCAAGTTTTGTTTTTACAGTTGTTCTAAATTCTAATAGCTCTGCTGTCTGCTCTACAACTCCATCGAGTTTCTTTTCAATTATTTTTTGACCCTCTTTTAAGTCTTTAACTTCATCTTTTAACCCTTTAATATCTAATTGAATAGACTTCAAAATTTCTAATATTTCTTTTTCCATATACTATTTCTCCTTTAAATGTATTTAAGTTTTAGTTTACTTAATCATTATATCATAAAAGGACACCTTTAAAGATGTCCTTTACGGAGCAAATCTTCTATGGAAAATTTGCAAACTAAAACTTATATAAGTATATCATTTTTATAAATAACATTCTATTAAACTTTTAAAAAGTTTAATAGAAAAATCCTACTCCAAACAACTGTTAATCTAAATAAAATTTAATTTAAAAATTATTTAGTCTTAAATACATTCTACCGCCTTACGTATTAACTTACTCATTACGCTACTCTCCACTCCGTTACTTAATACTCCAGTTGGTCATCAAAAAAATATAATTAATACTCTCTATCTAAATCCTTAAGTTTTTTTACTTTAATATTTCTTATCTAAACCTCATACTATTTTCTCTTCTCTTATCTACAAGCTCTATTGCCCTAGGTAATGCTGGTGCTATAATATCCTCTGTTGTTGCTAACCTTCCATACTCAGAAATTACAAAAAATCCATTAATTAATTCTAAAAGTATTTGAGTATTTCTATCAGTATCATTACTAGATTTTTTAATTTCTTTCATATCAAATTTGATTTGTTCTGCTACTTCTTTTGCTATTATTTTAATCATAGCTTCTGTTGTAATATCTGAATTTTGTCTATGCTCTCTAATTATTAAATCTAATGCTTCACTACTATACTTTAAATTATTTTTCTCTTTAACTTCTTCTATGTACTCTACATTTTTTTCTGTCATTTTATATTCTTTTCTTATTCTTGCCATCTTAAATTTAACTCCTTTTACTTTTTTATTAAGGGCTTTGCCCTCGCTATGCTCACCCATAAACTTAAAAAAAGTTTAATCAAATCCAAATATGAATTATAAAATATCTTAACTGGAAATTATACCTGTAGATATTTTATAAGAGCATAAAGAGAAACTGCAATCAAAATCTTTGATAGACTAGGCAAAGCCTAGTGTTTCCATGATATCAAAACCTTTTCCAAATCTCCCATATCACGACATATTAACGCCATATAAGCGCCATATAAACTCCCATACCACGACATTATTTTTTTATCAATAATCTTGTTTCTTTTCTTCAAGTTTCTTTATTTTTTATAAAAAAAATGGAGCTAATGCTCCATAAAATAATCCCCCTAAAATATAAAAAGTATTTTTAATCTCAATTTGTAAACATAATTCTAATGTTAATTTGATAATTTTTAAAATTAGATATAATCCTAGAAACTACTCTTAAAGGTGTAAAATCCTCATTCTTTGGATACTACCCTAATAAAAAAAACAATATAATAATATATAATATTGTACTATATATTATTATATTATTTTTTATGAATTTTAAATAAAACCTAGTTTTTTATTTATTTTTATTGAAAGTAAATAAAAATAAATAAATCTCTTTAATAGTTATTTCATTGCTAAATCTAAAACTCTCTTTATAAATTCTTCTTCAGTAATTTTACCTAAATACTTTAATCTTATTAATTCCTTTTCTTCATCATTACACTTCATACCCTCATGGATCATATTACCTGAAGCAGCTTTAAAATCTTTTTCAAATGACTCATTATTCCTATTCACATTCTCACCCTTTAAATTACTTTTAGGGCATATGCCCTAATTAATTACAGATAATTATTTAAATAATCCATCAAACTTTTATTAACTATATCACTTATACTACATTTATCTCTCACAGCTCTTTCTTTTATTAAATTATATATATCTTCATTAATTCTTAATGACGTTACTTTAGTTTTTTCTGTATTAATTGAAATACTTGTAATACTACTTGTAGTATTCGGAATTAACCGTAATAAATTATCAATATTTTCTACCAGCAATCTTAACTTTTCTATATCAATATTAGCTTCTATTTTGCTTATATCAGCTTTCATACTATATATGTTATTATGGGGCATATGCCCTAATTTATTTTCTTCATATCTAGTAGTACTTCTTGTAGTATCTACATTTAGTACGAATTTATTCCCAACTCTTTTGTACCCTGCCTTATTTAATTTTTTTCTTATTGTGCTTTCATTTTTACCTAAACCTTTAGCAAATTTAGTTAAATTACTACCATTTGCTAATTCAGAATTAACATATTCTAATAGATCTTGTACCTCCATCTTACCCCCCATTTGTAATACTACAATAATACAACTTTCTATACACTATTATTTTCTTCACTATATATTTATTCTCCTTTAAAGAAATAAAAAAAAGGGCATATGCCCTAAAATATTATCTAACCATCTTTAATTTAACTATTACTACTCAATCCATTCTTTAATCATTTCTAATAATATTTTATCTATATCCAATCCAGTTTCATCTACCTTCTTAATAAAATCATTATAAACATCATTAGGAATTCTAAAATTTATTGCTTTTGTTGAAGATCTTCTTCTGTATAAAAAGACTTATATATACTAGGATAACCTAATACAAGTTCCTTACACTCACTCCAAGTCCTAACTATTTTATTTTTAACACCTTTACCTTCTTTAATAGCATAATACTTTTGTTTTTTATTTTTACTAATAATCTTATCTCCCCATCGCTCACAAATTATTTTTTTTAATTTATGCTTTACTTTTAAGTTAACATCATTTATGGCTAAGGTGAGTTAGGAAACGGCTCGCTCCCCCCCTTGCAACTAATATGATATAAAATACTAATTGCAAAGGGGATAAGCAAGCATGATATTATGGCTTGGAGCCATT
>ERZ773103.1885-NODE-1885-length-21068-cov-4.410555_pt1 | contig 21068 bp, 17 predicted proteins | sample MGYA00511118_ERZ773103 | MGnify/ENA primary metagenome ERZ773103 (study PRJEB29015, sample SAMEA2737821) | human gut metagenome | biome: human gut; feature: human-associated habitat; material: faeces | place: China | collected 2012 ... | reverse complement strand
GTCCTGCAGCATCACGTAAAGAAGCGGAGCCGTTAAATACAGGGGTAACAAAAGTGTGCTCTACATTGTCAAGGAGCAGCCTGGACGCTTTTATTTTTACATCGTAGTAAGTGGAATTGTCTTCCCCTTCCCTGGAAAGATAATCCTGATACTGGTCGGATTCCTGGGCTTTGCTGGTAACTGGCACATAACCTTCCGTTTCAGAATAAGCGGTCTGTACATCATTTGTGAGCAGATACTGGGTAAAGAGCCAGGAGGCCAGCACTTCCTGAGGGTCTTTCTTATTGAAGATACATACAGAAGGTCCCTGTGAAATCATCTGCGGATTATCCGGATCAAACTGTGGAATGGTCATAACCTCTGTTTCAAAATCCACCAGAGCATCAGAACTGATGTCCACAAGAGGGGCATTTGTACCCATCCAGGTGGAGCCTGCTGTGGAATCAATGGCAAAGATACATTGCCCTGCATTCAGGAAGTTAGCCGGATAACTGGAAATTTTAAAAGTGGAAAATTTATCAAAAGTATATGGAAAAGACAGCACTAAAGTAGTGGCTTTAGACAATGTTTCTTTTTCTGTTGAAAAAGGGGAGTTTGTAGCTGTGGTAGGCGCTTCAGGTTCAGGAAAATCGACACTGTTACATTTACTTGGAGGAGTCGATAAGCCAACAAGTGGTAAAGTCTTTATTTCAGGGAAAGACATTTATAGTTTTAATGACGACAAACTTGCTATATTTAGAAGAAGACAAGTTGGTTTGATTTATCAGTTTTATAATTTAATACCAATTTTAAATGTAGTAGAAAATATGACGCTTCCTCTAGATTTAGATGGTAGAAAAGTTGATGAAAAAGAGCTAAATGAACTCATCAAACATTTAGGCTTAGAAAACAGAAAAACACATTTACCAAATGAATTGTCTGGAGGTCAGCAACAAAGAGCATCCATTGGTCGTGCATTGATTACACATCCATCTGTTATATTGGCAGATGAGCCTACAGGAAATCTTGATTCAAAATCTAGTGATGAAATCTTAATGTTATTAAAAAAATCAAATAAAGATTATAAGCAAACGATTATTATGATTACACATGATATGGAGATTGCTAAATGTGCCGATCGAATTATTCAAATTGAAGATGGAAGAATTGTGAAGGAGTTATAGTGCATGAAAACTCTAAACAAGATATCTTATAAGAATATAAAGTTAAATAAAAAAAGAACGATTGGTACTATTGTTGGAATTGTATTGGCTGTATCCTTGCTATGTGCAGTCGCGACATTAGCAGTAAGTTTTCGACAAACGTTAATAGATGCCACCATTGCAGATACGGGTTATACACATTTAAAGATTAAAAATGCTACAGATGAAAATATAAAGATATTTAAACAAAACAGAGATATCAAAGACGTAAATGTTATCAATGATGCAGGATATGCAAAACTAGATACAGTATTTCGTAAAGATAAACCTTATGCACATATATATTCTTTAGATAAACAGTCTTTTAAGAATATGGGACTTACGTTGCTTAAAGGAACATATCCTAAAGATGATACAGAAATTGTTGTTAATGAAGATGTTGCTTCTATCTATAAAATAGGAGATAAGATTACGTTATCTATTGGAAATCGTTATGCTGGAAATGAAGTTATTCCATCTGGATATGAATATGAACCATTAGAATGGATGTATGATGCTAATGGGGTGCGCAAGATTTTTGAAGAAACAATTAAAACAGAGATGAAAAAAGAGTTTACCATTGTAGGAATTATGTCCAATAATGATCAGGCTTTAAGACCCCTTGCATATAAGAATGATGCGGGATATTCTTTTGTCACAAATGGAATACAAACGAATCAGCATATTGTTTGTATTTCATTAAATGATCCTATAAATTACAAAGAATCTATAAGTCAAATATTAGGATTTGATTTAGACAAAGAATATGAATATATAGGTAAAACGCCTTTTGAATATGAAGTTAATTATGAGTTGTTAAGATGGGAAATTTTTGCATTTTCAGATTCAACGATTACAATGTTTTATGCCGTTATTAGCATTATAATAGCGATTATCATTACAACAAGTGTATTCTGCATTCGAAACTCCTTTGTAATTTCTACTACTGAAAAGATTCAAATGTATGGAATGCTGGCAAGTATAGGTGCAACCAAAAAACAAATTAAAAGAAGTGTATTGTTTGAAGGGGTATTATTAGGACTTATTGGAATACCTATTGGCGTTATAGGTGGCATAAGTGCAGTTTATGTTTTACTAAACATCGTGAATCAGCTTTTAGAGGGATATATCTTTTCAAGTGGAATATCGTTTTCAGTTTCCTATCTATCTATTATAATTTCTATTTTATTAGGAATTGTTACCATTTATTTTTCTGCTATTTCATCAGCTAGAAAAGCAGCGAAGGTAAGTCCAATGGAACAGTTAAGAGGAAACACAGAAATAAAAATAAATGCAAAGAAATTAAAGACACCAAAGATTATTAAAACAGTATTTAAAACAGGTGGGGTTCTGGCATATAAAAATTTAAAAAGAAGTAAAAAGAAATATAGAACAACGATTATTTCCTTAACCATTAGTATTTTCACTTTTATTTCTATGTCAGGCTTTATATCTGAAACTTTAAAAATAAGTGCTAAAAAATACGCATATGGCTATAATATTTCTGTAGAGGCTAGTGCTAGTAACCAGAACTTTATTGATAATATCCTGCAATTGGAAGATTTAGAAAGCTATTCATTGTTATCTTTGGCAGAAGATGTTTTAGAAGTATCGGATGATCATAAAATGAAGGAATTTATGAAATCTTATATGTCAGAAACAACAGATGAAAATGGTAAAAAAACAAATTCTTACCCTTTCACGATTGCATTGCTGGATCATACTTCTTTTGTAAGATATGCAGATCAATTGAATCTAAAATATGAAGATATAAAGAAGAAAGCGATTCTTTGGGATAGACAGATGTGTGATGATTCTGCAGAATGCAGAGGATTTGATTATCAAAAAGGAGATAAGATAAAAGGAACATATTTAGGAAAGCCTATGCAGATAGAAATAGCACATGCTACTATGATTCCACCAAAAGGTCTTGAGTCTACTTATACTACGTATGTAATTTTAGAAAGACAGCAGTTTCCATCTATAAACACAATATATTCGCAAATCGTATTACAATCAAAAAACACACAAAAAACAGTAGAGGAAATTAAAGAAATAAATGATAGCTTTATAATTGTAAATTTAGAAGAAACTATGAAAAATGAAAAAATATTAGGATTTGTTGCCTGTGTTTTCTTATATGGTTTTATAGGTGTTATTACTTTGATTGGGGTAACGAATATTTTTAATACAATTACTTCAAATTTGGAATTACGTCAAAAAGAATTCGCAATGATGAAAAGCATTGGTATGACGAAAAAGGAATTTAACAGAATGATAAATTTGGAAACTTTATTCTATTGTTCAAAATCATTATTCTTTGGGATTTTGTTAGGGGTACTGGGTTCTTTTACAATTCATAAAGCCTTTTCTATAAAATTTGATAATGCATTTGAACTTCCTGTTTTATCAATTCTTTTATCCATAATATTTGTATATGTTCTAGTGTATATCATCATGAAATACTCTATGAATAAGATTAATAAGCAAAATATTATGGAAACTATACGAAAAGATAATATTTAAAAAGGGACGAAAAAAGTCCCTTTCTGATGATATAATGTAGGAACAAGGATGTGAATATATTGGATATTTTATTAGTAGAAGATAATAAGGCAATTTCAAAAGGACTAGAGTATTCTCTTTCTAAAAATGATTATCATTGTATCGTAAAACATGATGTTATAAATGCAACGTCTTTTTTAAGAAATAATAAAGTTGATTTAATCATTCTTGATATTTCACTTCCAGATGGAAATGGTTTTGACTTATACCAAAGCGTAATCAGTGAATTAGAAATACCGACAATTTTTCTTACCGCAAAAGATAGTGAAGATGATGTGGTATTAGGCTTAGAATTAGGTGCAGAAGATTATATTACAAAACCGTTTTCTACAAAAGAATTGATTGCCAGAGTGAATAAAATCTTATTAAGAAAAAAGAAAAACTTCATTGTACAGGTATGTGATATTTCATTTGATTTGGACAAGATGGAAGTTTATAAAAGTGGTAAGCCAATCCCTTTAACAAGTTTAGAATTGAAAATTTTAGCACTTTTATTTTCTAATTTGAATAAAGTAGTGACAAGAAATTATATACTTGAAAAAATATGGGAATGGACAGGTAATGATGTAAATGATAATACGGTTACGGTGTATATGAAAAGAATAAGACAAAAATTAGGTCTTGATATCATTATCACAATAAAGGGAATAGGATATAGAATCGATGAAGTTAAAACATTATAAAAAAAGATGGTTAAAGATAACCACGCTGTTAATTTTATTATTTACATGTACTTCTGCCTTGTTTTGCGTTTATCAGTATCGTATTTACACGCAAAACAATAATCTGAAAATGAGCCAGATTATTTCTATACTGCAAGAAAAATATCCAGAAGTAACGGATTTAGAAGTCATCGAAATATTAAATAATACAGAAGCAGGGAATTATGAAGGTTTATTGAAATTTGGGATTGATTCGAATAAAGACTCCCTGGTTTTAAAAAATGAAGAAAGCTTTAAATTATTTTTAGTTATCACAGTTTTTTTAAATATCACCATGTTTGGAATTTTGCTTTGTTATTTTTTAACGTATGAAAAAAATAAAGATAAAAGAATTCATGATATCACAAGATACATAGAAGAGATCAATAAGCATAATTATGAAATTGATATGGAAGAAAATGAAGAAGATGAACTCTCTATTTTAAAAAATGAGGTGTATAAAACGACAATTATGTTGAAAGAATCTTCAGAAAACTCGTTGTTAGATAAAATAAATTTAAAAAATTCTTTGTCTGATATTTCGCATCAGTTAAAAACACCGTTAACATCAATGATGATCATGCTGGATGCAATCATAGATGATTCGGATATGGATGAAACGATCAAAAAAGAATTTATACAGGATATAAAAAGAGAAATAATGAATATGAATTTCTTAATTCAGTCGTTATTAAAGTTATCTAAGTTTGATGCAAATGTCATACATTTTATGACAGAACAAGTGAAAGTTAAAGACATCATTTGTACATCTTTAAAAAATGTAGCTGCTTTATGTGATTTAAAAAATATTAAAGTTCTTGTGAATGGGGATGAAAGAGATACGATTCAATGTGATTTTAAATGGCAGGTAGAAGCGATTACGAATATAGTGAAAAACTGTGTAGAACATTCTTTTGATGATTCTGTTATTGAGATTACTTATGGAAATGAAAAAATTTATTCTTATATTGTGATTGAAGATCATGGAACTGGTATTTCTAAAGAAGAATTAAAACATATCTTTGAAAGATTTTATAAAGGAAAACATTCTTCTAAAGATAGCGTTGGTATTGGTTTATCTCTTGCCAAGAAAATCATTGAACAAAATAATGGAACTATTTCAGTTGAATCTAAGGTTCATAAGGGTACTAGATTTACAATTAAATACTTCTAATTTTTGAAAAATTAAATACGTATACTGCGTGCATGTTTCTATGGACGATATGTTTAAGTTTAAAATAGTATAAAAAACCATCATGGATATTCTATCGTGATGGTTTTTCATAATTTTTACTTTGTTAAACTTTCAAACCTAAATATCTGTTTAAGGTGTTAGTTAAGGATCTATAACCGAAGAAGTTCTTCCTATACCAACAGCTTCATTTACAAGTCTTGTCCATGTTTGACAACCACATACCCCATCAGCCACCAATCCATTGTTTCTTTGGAAAGAAGTTAATGCAGAACGTGTATTAGCACCAAAGATGCCATCTAATGTACGAGTACTGAAGCCTAAAGCATTTAACGCATCTTGTAATACAAGCACATAGATTCCCTTACTTCCACTTCTTACAACAGGATAACCAGCACTGCATGCCGGAGGACCATAGCGTTTGTCAAAGTGGACCCATGTTGGTGTGGGGTTAGGGGAATGGGGTTCTAGATAAATTTAAGAAAAATACGCTTTTTTTGATGTAAAATTTTCTATATTAAAAGAAAATATCTGTTAATTGGTTTATATAACTTGTATAATAAATATATGTGTTGTATGTAAAATAAAATACTAGCAAATATGTATAGGATACTTGATAGTATTATTTATGATATTATGAAAATAGTCTAAAACAAAAATAAGTTAGGAGTTTGATTTAAATGGATTTTATTAAAGATAATTTAGGGTGGATTATATTGCTGATAATTGTCTTATGGGTGTGTTGGAATGTTATTAAGGAGTTATTACATTCGTCTATGCAAACTTTGGAAAAAGATAATACACAAAAGAATAATCATAATGAAAAGATAATTATGAATGAAGAAACAGGGATTAAGCATATAGAACATGATACAGTTATAAAGGAAGAACCGATTATAGTAGAACCTACTAAAACTAAAGAAAATCCATTGGAAATAAAAAGAAAACTTTTTGTGAAGAATAAAGAGTATTTGGAAGTACATTCTCCTGAAGATAATCGTTATATTATTGTTTTATTTGAAACAGGATTATTATATGAAGAATTATATAAAGATTATTTTAGAGCAGCGGCACATGTTTATTTAGCAACTTTATTTGATAATCAAAATAAAGAATATGAAGAAAATTATCTTCGTTTATGTAAATTAGTAAGAAAAAATAATGGCGCTGACTGGGAGTATTATATTACATTGATTCACGATATTAATGATATTGATAAGTATGTAGAAGAATTGTTAAATCAACGTAAACTGAAAACTGAACCTAAACAAACAATAAAAAAAGTAGTTAAGAAAAATTCATCTTTAAAACCAACCAAATCTATTCAAGTACATGAGAATAAATTTGAAGATTTTAATACAGAGTCTTATTTACATTCTTTAGGATATAAGGTAGGAGTAACAGGGCTAAGTGAGTATCAAAGAAGAAAATTACTTAAGAAGGTATTGGATAATGGTTCAATATCAAAATATGATGTTATTGAAACGCTAGAAAGAAATATATCTATGTTTAGACATAGGACTAATCGCCAAAAAGCTGTAGCTGATTGGCGCAGTGATTTAAGATATATTAGAGATAATTTTTAAAGAAGAGGTGTGTTGCTTATGGAACTTATTGATAACATAAATAATACGTTAAAGAAAGATTTATCAAACGAATTACATAAAGGTAGTAAGTTATCAATAGCTGCTGCTTGTTTTTCCATATATGCATTTCAAGAATTGAAAAAGGAATTAAATGAGATTGAGGAGCTTCGTTTTATTTTTACTTCACCTGCATTTTTAAAAGAAAAGTTTAAGAAAAAAAAGCGAGAATTTTATATTCCACGCTTAAATCGTGAACGAAGTTTATATGGTACAGAATATGAAATAAAGTTAAGAAACGAACTGACGCAGAAAGCAATTGCAAAAGAATGTGTAGAATGGATTCGGAAAAAAGTTACTTTTAAATCGAATGTTACAACAGATAATATGATGGGGTTTATCAACCTTGATGATAAAAATTATATGCCTATTAATGAATTTACAACTGTTGATTTGGGTTGTGAAAGAGGGAATAACGCATATACAATGATACAGAAATCAGAAGCACCCTTTTCAAATGCATATATTGATTTATTTGAAGCTCTTTGGAATGATAAAGAAAAACTTCAAGAAGTAACCGATGAAGTCATCGAAAATATTACTACTGCATACCAAGAAAATTCACCAGATTTTATATACTTTGTAACTTTGTATAATATTTTCAACGAATTCCTTGAAGATATTTCAGAAGATGTTCTTCCCAATGAAGCTACCGGATTTAAGGAAAGCAAGATATGGAATATGTTATACAATTTCCAAAAGGATGCGGCACTTGCAATTATTAATAAATTAGAAAAATATAATGGTTGTATTCTTGCGGATAGTGTTGGTTTAGGTAAAACATTTACTGCTTTAGCTGTTGTTAAATATTACGAAAATCGTAATAAGTCCGTTTTGGTTCTTTGCCCTAAAAAACTTGCTAATAACTGGAATACTTATAAAGATAATTATATAAACAATCCAATCGCTGAAGACAGGCTTCGTTACGATGTCCTTTATCATACAGATTTGAATCGTACTCGTGGAACTTCTAACGGTCTTGATTTAGAACGTTTGAACTGGAGCAACTATGATCTTATTGTAATTGATGAATCGCATAACTTCCGTAACGGAGGTAAATTAAAAGGTGAAGATAATGAAAAAGAAAATCGTTATTTAAAGCTTTTGAATAAAGTGATTCGTAAAGGTGTTAAAACGAAAGTGCTTATGTTATCGGCTACACCGGTAAATAATAGATTTAATGATTTAAAAAATCAACTTGCTTTGGCATATGAAGGAAATACAAACTATATTGATGAAAAATTGAATACTACACGATCAATTGATGATATTTTTAGGAATGCTCAACGAGCTTTTAACATATGGAGCAAATGGGATGTTACCGAAAGAACAACAGAAAATCTTTTGAAAGTGCTTGATTATGATTTCTTTGAAGTATTGGATTCTGTTACCATCGCCCGTTCTCGTAAGCACATCCAGAAATATTATGACACTACGGATATTGGAACATTTCCAACAAGATTAAAACCAATGTCTTTAAGTCCGCGATTGACATACTTGAAAGAAGCAATTAACTATAATGAAATATTTGAGCAATTAATGCTTTTAAATTTATCTATATATACACCAACTCACTTTATTCTTCCAAGTAAATTGGAAAAGTATGCAGAAATGTATGAGGACAATAAAGTGAATGTAGGCTTTACACAAGCCAATCGTGAACAAGGAATAAGAAGACTTATGGCGATTAATTTAATGAAGCGTATGGAAAGCTCTGTGTTTTCTTTCAATCTTACGCTTAAACGAATTAAAGATTTGATCGAGAATACTATTGAAATAATTGACAGATTTGATAAACGTTCAAGTGTAGAGTTAGATTTAAAAGATTTTTCAGATGTCAATGAGTTTGATGGTGATGATCTGAATGATGATGAGTTATTTACTTTTGGGAAGAAGGTAAAAATCAATCTTGTGGATATGGATTATAAGTCCTGGAAAAACGAATTAGAAAAAGATAAAGAAGTTTTAGAATTACTGACACTGATGGTAGGTGATATTACACCTAAATACGACAGTAAACTTCAAAAATTATTAAAGGTCATTGATAACAAAATGACGAATCCAATTAATGAGGGAAATAAGAAGATTATCATCTTTACTGCATTTTCTGATACAGCTGGTTATTTATATGACCATGTCAGTGAATATGTGAAGGAAAAATATAATTTAAATGCAGCTATGGTTACTGGAACAGTTGATGGGAAGACAACAGCTCCTCTTAAGAAACGTGACTTAAATACGGTACTCACTTGCTTTTCACCAGTTTCAAAAGATAAGAAGCTTTTAATGCCGAATAGTCAAATTGAAATTGATGTGTTGATTGCAACAGATTGTATTTCTGAAGGTCAGAACTTACAGGACTGTGATTATCTGATCAACTATGACATCCATTGGAATCCAGTTAGAATCATTCAGAGATTTGGAAGAATTGATCGTATCGGAAGTAGAAATAAATACATTCAGCTAGTTAATTTTTGGCCGGATGTAACGCTTGATGAATATATTGACTTAAAAGCCAAGGTTGAAACAAGAATGAAAATTGTTGATATGACTGCAACCGGTGATGACAATATTTTAAGCGAAGAAGAAAAGACTGATCTTGAATATCGTAAATCGCAGCTTAAGCGATTGAAAGAAGAAGTAGTGGATATTGAAGATATGTCTACAGGTATTTCTATTATGGACTTAGGACTTAATGAGTTTAGATTAGATTTGCTTGAATATATCAAACATCATCATGATATGGATAAAACGCCATATGGATTACATTCAGTTGTTCCGGCAAGTGAAGAAACCCCAACAGGTGTAATCTATGTTTTAAAAAATAGATCTAATAGTGTGAATATAGATAATCAAAACAGACTGCATCCATTCTATATGGTTTATATCACCAATGATGGAGAAGTAATTTGCGACCATCTATCTCCAAAACAAATGCTTGATAAGATGCGTTTCCTTTGTAAAGGGAAAGAAGAACCGATACCGGGGTTATATAAGGCTTTCAACAAGGAAACTCGTGACGGAAGAAATATGTCAAAGTTTTCAAAATTACTCGGTCAAGCGATTTCTTCAATTATTGAAGTAAAAGAAGAAAGCGATATTGAAAGTTTCTTGAGTGGCGGCGAGGTGAATTTTTTGAATAATCAGATCAAAGGATTAGACGATTTTGAACTGATTTGCTTTTTAGTGGTTCGGTAAAGGTGGTGTAAATATGCTCGGATTGCCAAAATCAACGGTAGTAAACAAACAACTCCCCAAGAAAGCGATATATGCCAAGTTTCAAATGAATACTGTGGCAAAAGAAAAAATAGACGCTGATATTTCAAAGATTATGATTGTTAATGAAATTGTGCCGAACAAAGTGAATATTGATTCAGGCGAAAATGTTAAGAGCTTTTTTGTAATGCTTGTTTCTTTAAAAACAAAGGAGTTCAGTGAGAAAACGATTGCTGTACTTTCAAAGCTGATTCCACAGAATATGCTGTTTATCCTTGAGTATGAAACAGAATGCAAACTCGTAGTGTTACGTTCAAAACTGATACAGACTGAATGGATTCCGACGGAATCTGCCCAGATTGAACTGAAAGGTTTAAATCTCGATGCTGTTTGGGAAAACATTATCGTTCAGATTGGAAGTATCCGAATAGGAAGCGGAAACACGCTTGATGAACAGATTGCTATTGATGAACAAAAAGTAAAATTGCAAAAAGAAATTGTAAGGCTGGAAAAACTTGCACGAGCCGAGAAACAGCCGAAGAAAAAGTTTGAGCTGGTATCGCAAGCAAATGTACTAAAAAAACAGCTTGCAGAATTGGACAAAAAGGATTAAAGAAAGGACTGAATATGATAAAATGTTAGATATTCTAAATATAATAGCACTTATCTTTGTACCGATTTTTGCAGTTGTCGTGGGACAAAAGATGCAAGATCGTGCCCAGAAACGAAATGATAAAATGCAGATATTCAAAATCTTGATGACAAGTCGCATTTTTGGCTGGACAAATGAAAGTGTTCAGGCAATGAATCTGATTGATATTGTTTTTGCAGATGACGAAGATGTTCGCAAACAATGGAAAATTTGTTTTGATAAGATGTGTGTGGAGAATCCAACCAAAACGGAATTATCTAAAATCAAAACTGAAAGAGAAAAACTTTTAGAAACGATAGCAAAGTCTTTGGGTTACAAAGATATTATTACATGGGAATCCATACAAAATCCTTACATTCCAAAGGGTATGACAGAGTTGATGGCACAACAGCAAGCTTATCAAAAAAATCAATCTGTTATCATGGAACAAATGAAAAATAATATAATGCATACAAACGGAAAGGAAAATGAAAATGGACAAACTGAAAATGCACACGCCGAATAAGGCGGATGAGAATTTTAAAAAGTTAGCAGAAATGTTCCCGTACGCTGTAACCGAAACCATTGACGAAAACGGTGAGGTTGTTCGTGCGATTGATAAAGATGTGCTGATGCAGGAAATCAACACAAAAGTCGTTGACGGGAAAGAGGAACGTTATCAGTTCACTTGGCCGGATAAGAAAAAATCTGTCCTGCTGGCAAATGCACCGATAGCGAAAACTCTCCGCCCTTGCAGAGAAGAAAGCGTTGACTTTGACAATACCGAAAATTTGTACATAGAGGGCGATAATCTGGAAGTTTTAAAGCTTTTGCAGGAAACATATTTTGGCAAAATCAAAATGATTTACATTGACCCTCCGTATAATACAGGCAATGATTTTGTGTATGAGGATGATTTTGCTCAGAGTGCAGATGAATATCTTGAAAACAGCGGACAATTTGATGATGAGGGCAATCGCCTTGTAAAAAACCTCGACAGTAACGGTCGTTTCCATACAGATTGGTTAAATATGATTTATCCGAGATTAAAGCTTGCGAAAGATTTACTTGCTGAGGATGGGGTTATTTTTATTAGTATAGACGATGCGGAAGTATCTAATTTGAGAAAAATATGTGATGATGCATTTGGAGCAGACAATTTCGTTGCCAACTTGATTTGGCAAAAGAAGTTTTCTCGTTCCAACGATGCTAAATATTTTTCCACAATGCATGATCACATCTTATGTTATTGTAAAGCTAATTTGTATTCCAACGAAAATGGCTGGAAAATTGGACTTTTGCCAAGAGATGATGAAATTCCAGCAGGATACTCTAATCCGGATAATGATCCTCGTGGACCATGGACTTCAGTAGTTTTATCTGCTAAGTCAGGGTCTGATAGTCTTTTGTATGAAATCACAACTCCAAGTGGACGCAAAATTGTACCGCCAAGTGGACGATTTTGGAGTTGTAGTCAAGAAACCTTTAACAAATGGAATAATGATAATCGTATCTGGTTTGGTGTAAATGGAGATGGTTCCCCGAGAAAGAAAACATTTTTATCTGAAGTTCAGTCTGGATTAAGACCAAATACGCTACTACTTCAAACAGATGTTGGTCATAATCAAGAAGGAAAACAAGAGGTGAAAAAACTTTTTGATGATGTTGGAGTTTTTGATAGCCCCAAACCTGTCCGCTTGCTGAAAACCCTCGTAGTAATTGCAAATTTGAAAGATGATGACATAGTCATGGATTTTTTCTCTGGTTCTTCCACTACTGCCCATGCAGTTATGCAGTTAAATGCAGAGGACGGCGGAAACCGTAAATTTATTATGGTGCAGTTACCTGAAGAGACCGATGAAAAGAGCGAAGCATATAAAACAGGTTACAAAAACATCTGTGAGATCGGCAAGAAGCGTATCCGTCGTGCCGGTAAGAAAATAAAAGAAGAAAATCCGCTGACTACGCAGAACCTTGATACAGGCTTCCGTGTTCTCAAGTGCGACAGCAGCAATATGAAAGATGTCTATTATAATCCGTCTGAATACGAGCCGAGTTTGTTCGAATCATTGACCGACAATATCAAAGAGGACAGAACACCGGAAGATTTGCTGTTTCAGATTATGCTGGACTTGGGTGTTCTGCTTTCAAGCAAAATTGAAGAAAGAGTCATTGACGGCAAAAAGGTATTTAACGTTGCGGAGGGTTTCCTGATTGCCTGCTTTGATAAAAATGTGACTGATGAAACAATCACCGCTATTGCAAAACAAAAACCGTATTATTTTGTTATGCGTGACAATGGTTTTGAAAATGACAGTGTCGCAACCAACTTCGAGCAGATTTTTGCTGCGTATAGTCCCGATACAGTAAGGAAGGTGTTGTAATGTCGATTTTAATTCGTGAATTTTGTGATTTAGATTATACGTCTTTGATGATGTTGTCAAATGATGAATGGAATATAGGAATTTCATCCATTACCGCTAGTCTAAAGGGTAAGAAAAATAATGTTGAAAGTTGCCTAGTTGCAGAAGATGATAAACAAATTATTGGATTCATCTATGGTTTTATATTGCCAAATAAAACATTGATACCTGAATTTATATATGTGATACCAAATTACAGGAATAAAGGTGTGGGAAGAATGCTCCTTGAAGAATTAGAAAAACGTTCAGCATGTACTGTGTCAATGATTTTCTACAATAAGACATTACGTGAGCATTATGCAAAGCAGGGATATGTAGTTGGTGATAGCCTTGAAACAGCAATTAAACGGTTAGTGGATAAGGAGGAAACCAACGGTGAAATTTAATTTTAAAATACAACAGTATCAAACTGATGCTGTCGATGCAGTTGTGAAGGTTTTTAATGGTCAAGGTTTTCACGAGGGTATCAGCTATATCCGCGATTTAGGAAAATATAAAAACTTGCAACAAGCTAGATTTGAGGCTGTTGATGGCTCAAATGAGATAATTGATCCTTTTGATGATACCGGATATAAGAATGAAGTTGTGGAGCTGACAGATGATCAACTTCTAAAGAATATTCAAATACTTCAGAGTGAAAGTAATATTAAACTCTCTTCTTCACTAAGCAAGGATTTAGGAAGAGTGAGTCTTGATGTGGAAATGGAAACAGGTACTGGTAAAACTTATGTATATATTAAGACTATGTTTGAGTTAAATAAAAGATATGGATGGAGTAAGTTTATTGTTGTTGTTCCAAGTATAGCGATTCGTGAGGGTGTAAAGAAAAGTTTTGAAATTACTGCGGATCACTTTATGGAGCATTATGGTAAAAAAGCACGTTTCTTTATTTATAATAGTTCTAATTTGAACCAGTTAGATAATTTTTCTCAGAGTTCTGGAATAAATGTGATGATAATAAATACGCAAGCTTTTGCAACTTCTTTAAAAGAAGGTGGAAGAAGTAAAGAAGCTCGTATTATTTATTCAAAGAGAGATGAATTTGCTTCTCGAAGACCAATAGACGTTATTGCCGCAAATAGACCAATTATTATTTTAGATGAACCACAAAAGATGGGTGGGGATGTAACGCAAAAAGCACTTAAAAATTTCAATCCTCTGTTCAGTTTGAATTACTCTGCGACTCATGCAGTGAAACATAACACAGTATATGTTTTAGATGCTTTAGATGCATTCAACAAGCGTTTGGTCAAAAAAATTGAAGTGAAAGGATTTGAAGTTAAAAATTTTCGCGGGACGGATAGTTATTTGTTCCTAGAACAAATTGTACTTTCTTCCAAGAAACCTCCTATGGCTCGAATAGAACTTGAAATTGGTTATAACAAATCTATTAATCGGGAAACGCGGAATTGCAATGTGGGGGATGACTTGTATTACATTTCTCAAGAAATGGAACAGTATAAAGGATATACTATTTCTGAGATAGATCCGTTATGTGGAACAGTAACATTTACTAATGGAGAAGTAATTAAAATTGGTGATGTAAACGGCGATGTATCTGAAAGTGACATGCGTCGTATTCAAATAAGAGAGACGATTCTTTCTCATTTTGAAAAAGAGGAGAAACTATTCAATATGGGAATAAAATCTCTTTCTCTATTTTTTATTGACGAAGTAGCAAAATATCGCCAGTACGACGATGATGGGAATGAAATTTTAGGCGAATATGGAAAAATGTTTGAGGAAGAATATCAGAACGTCCTTAATCAATATATTACTGTGTTCGACACGCCATATCAAAAATATTTGAAATCTACTTGTAGTGATGTGAGTACAGTACATAAAGGATATTTCAGTATTGATAAAAAGACTGGGCACAGCATAGACAGCAAAACTAAAAGAGGGAGTGAATTCTCCGATGACATTTCAGCGTATGATTTAATTTTGAAGTACAAAGAGCTATTACTTTCTTTTGAGGAACCTACCCGTTTTATTTTCTCTCATTCTGCTTTGCGTGAAGGATGGGACAATCCAAATGTATTCCAAATCTGTACGCTTAAGCATTCTGACAGTAATACTACAAAGAGACAGGAAGTCGGTCGTGGACTTCGACTTTGTGTCAACCAAAGTGGTAATAGAATGGATGCTCAAAGTTGTGGTGATGCGGTTCATGACATCAATATGTTGACAGTTATTGCCAGTGAAAGTTATAAAACGTTTGTATCTGATTTACAGAGTGATATTAAGACGGTTCTTTATGATAGACCAACTGTGGCTACAAGTGAATATTTTAGCGGTAAATATATAAAGGTTAATGATGTTCCTACGCTCATTGATGATGCAACGGCAAATGCAATTGAATTTTATCTCATTTCCAATGGGTATGTAGATATGAAGCGTAAGGTTACAGATAAGTATCGCAATGAAGCATCTTCTGGTACACTAGCTCCTTTACCGGAAGAATTAAAGCCGATGACAGACGGCATTCATATCCTTATTCAGTCTGTATATGATGATAGTTTGTTAAAGGATATGTTTGTTGATGGTCACGAGTCAAAAGTTAAAGAAAACCCACTCAATGAAAATTTTGCTAAAAAGGAATTCCAAGCATTATGGAAGCAAATTAACCACAAATATGCTTATACTGTGGAATTTGACAGTAGTGAGCTTATTGAAAAATCAATAGATTATATTAATGAAAAGTTGTTTGTATCAGAACTTCAATACACTGCTACAATTGGTCGTCAGAAAGATAAAATGGATGAATATGAAGTTGAACGTGGTGTATCGTTTAGCGGAGAGAAAACAAGAACACAGACTTTGAAACATGCTGAATCCAGTCAAATTAAGTATGACCTTATAGGAAAGGTTGCAGAGGGGACTACTCTTACTCGTAGAACTGTAGCAGCAATTCTACAAGGCATTAAGTTGGAAAAATTATATATGTTTAGAAATAATCCAGAAGAGTTTATTTCTAAAGTAATCAAGCTTATCAATGAACAAAAGGCGACAATGATTGTTGAACATATTTCTTATGATTTAATTGAGGGTAAATATGATAGTAATATCTTTACATCTGAAAAGAATACTCAGAGTTTTGATAAAGCATTTCTTGCAAAGAAGGCCATTCAAGATTATGTGTTTACAGATGGATCTGCCGAGAAAAGTATAGAGAGAAAATTTGCCGAGGACTTGGATGCTGCTGATGAAGTGTGTGTATATGCTAAACTTCCTAGAACTTTCCAAATTCCTACACCAGTAGGAAACTATTCTCCTGATTGGGCAATAGCCTTTTATGAAGGAACTGTAAAGCATATTTTTTTCATTGCGGAAACGAAAGGAACGATGGATAGTTTGAATCTTCGACCAATTGAACAGGCAAAAATTTCTTGTGCGAAAAAACTATTTAACGAAATGTCAACAAGTAAGGTGAAATATCATGATGTAGATAGTTACCAAAGTTTATTAAATATTATGAATTCATTATAGAATAATTTAATTGTTTTGTTAGGAGGAAATTCTTTTGGGGATAAACAGATATAAGGATGCGAAACGATGTTTGAAATCAATAGACAATAATAGAGAAAATATGTTAATTATTCACTATTCATGTGAAGATTTTAATAAAGCTAAATCTACACCTAGAATTACTTCTATTGCAGTAATGAATTATAAAACCTATCAGGTCAATACTTTTTCATTCAGTCTAGCTTGCGAAGAATTAAATGCTGAAGCTAGTAATGATGAAATTGAAAAAAAGTTATTAACAGATTTTTTTGACTTTGTTAGAAGACATGGACAAGCAACATGGATTCACTGGAACATGAGTAGTGCAATGTATGGGTTTCAAGCGTTGGAACATAGATATAAAGTATTGGGTGGAGATCCAGAAGATACATCACATCTAAGAAAAGAAGATTTATCAATTATATTTGATGATTATTATGGAGATGAGTACATTGATGATCCAAAAATATCAAAGTTGCTGAAATTAAATAAGTTAAATGACAATGAATTCCTTGATGGAAAAGAAGAAGCAGCAGCATTTGAGAAACAAGAATATTTAAAAATTCAAAATTCAACGTTAAGAAAGGTTAAAACTTTTGCTCACTTTTTAGATTTAGCAAGTAAAAACAAATTGAAAACTAATTCAAAATGGTATAAAAGATGCGGACTTTCTATCCAAGGAATATACGAATATGGTAAAGATAAATGGTGGTTTAATGTTATATGTTATACCTTAGGGATATTTACGTCAATTTTAATTGAATCTATCTTTAAATAAACTATCTAATTTGGATTTAAAATGTTTTATAGGATAAGAATGCTCATTGCTTTAAAGCATCTATGTCTAAAGATGAAATTGTTGCTGAACTATGGAAAATTTATCAAAATATGAAATCTAAATAAAAAAGGTAGGTGTAGTAATGTAAATGTTTGCGGAAGAAATTAAACTAATTGAAGATAAGAAATATGATGAAGCAGTAGTTAAGCTTCAATCTTTTCTCTCATCCGATAATGAAAAAATAAGGGCAGAGGTAAATTACTTTTTAGGATATATTCATACACGATGGGATTATAAGGCTAAGAAATCAAAATTAGCTATGAGATATTTATATAATAACTTAAATAGTTCATATCCACATCCGTTCGCATATGTATTGTATGCGGATGTTGCTGAAGACGCTAATGTTGCTATTAATTACCTTAATAGAGGAAGGCAACTATTTCCTAAAGACCCAATGATTTATATGAAATTATTTCAGCTTAGTCTAGATAAAAATGCTGTTATAGAAACAATTCAAGAATCAGGACTTAATGATTCTATACTATTAGGTAAAGTTATATCCTATTTATTATCTAGTAATCAATGGGATAAAGTTCATCGTTTTATTTTCCGAATTTTTAATGGAAACGTTCTTAGTGCTGAAGATAATTCTTATTTAAGATTAATTGAAGCTTATGCTAATTTATTTAAAAATACTCCGAATTATCAGAAAGCTCAAATGATTTTTGAAGAGTTGATTTCATGGGATATAGACAACAGATTTGCTTATAGTCATTTTCTGGGATTGATTTTTTCATATATAAATTTGGAAAATTATAAAAAAGCTACCGAGTTGTTTGATAGAATTCCAATTAGTAATATAATTCATGATTTTGATGATATGCTTTATCCATTGGGAATTAATATAAATTTTGAATCAATATATTGTACTATTTTCAAAAAAATTACAAACTTTTTTAATAAAGATTTGTTAAGGAAAAATAAAGCTAAAGTACTTTATTCAATGTATTTATATTATCCTTCTGAAATTTATGATATATATCGCTATAAAAAGTCTGATGCTTTGATTTTATCAAAGTACTTGAAGTTAAACTTCAATAAAAAAGTGGCTACAGTATTGTTTAATATGCGTTGTCATTTTGGACAGTTCAAAGAAGCTTATGAGATTCTTTGGGATTTTTTAAAGAACTACGAAAATCCTAATGATTCTGATATCTATATTTCTCAAATATTTGATCACGTTTTAGAAGATGATCTTTTATGTATTGCATCATATACAATTGATTGTTTTCAAAAAGAAGAATTTAATGAAAAAATGTTTGTAGAGTCAATTTTCTCAGAAATGATAATTCGTATGCATTCGTTGAATCTTTTTGAGCATATTAGAAATATTTCCCAATTTATTTTAATATCAGATATTTTGGACAGTGAATGTGCATTTGAATGCGCTTTTGCATATGGTAAAGATAATCATTTTCGTTCAATTGAGATTTATGAAGGCATAATTAAAAGAGAACCAAATAATACGAGTTGTATTAATAATTTAGGAGTTCAATATGAGCATAGAGGAAATTTATATGATGCCCTTGATTGTTACGAAAAGGCTAATACACTTCACCCGTCTGAACCTATCTATAACAATAATCTAAAACGAATTAATAAACTTATTCAAGATGAATTGGAGTTAGATGTTTCTCATATTATTGACATAGTTTCTATAGATTCTCTAGAAGAAATCGGTTACACCATAGGTTTTTGCAAAAAGATTTATTCTATTAATGATAAGATTATGAGAGATATTCTTTTAAGAGATTTAAAGGAATGTGCATTTGCAATTGTTGCTCAACAAGATAAGTTAGCATCAATAATGTGTGGCAGTATTATTGAAGCATTACTCATGTATAAAATTGTAGAAAATAATATTTCTAAATACGATATTAGTGAAATTAGTAAAAAGAAGAATGCAGTTAATTATAATGTTAATGATATGGGATTAAATGAATTACTTTTTGTCGCACATAAAGAAAAATTAATTAATACTAATAGTTATCATTTGGCTCATTATGTTAAGGATTATCGTAATATTGTACATCCTGCTAAAGAAAAACGTATAAAAGAAAAAATTAATCATGAAAATGTTTTAATGATGTGGTCTGTGTTAAAACGCATTCTGAATGAACTTTTAGCTTGAATTAAAACAGTGTAGTTTATTTATGATAGATGATTAAACATATTTTGATAAATAATAAACTTGATAGACCATCTCCTTCATTATGAAATTATCGCATAATGATTTAATATATAAGTTTAACTGTATTTTTCTAACATGTTCTTTAAAACATCTGGGTTGCACTCTATAGCCTTTGATAAGAGCATTTTCATCTTTTCTTTATTGCTTCTGATTCCTCGATGATTGTATCTCCATGTATACTCTGCTATATACATATTTAAAAATTTTGGAGGTATCCCATGGTAGATTCCCTTTATTTCATTCTTCAAATTCGATACCAGGGTATGCAGCCACTTCATTGGATTCTTTACTTTATCCGATTTTTCCTGCGACAGTGTGTATTTATACTTCTTTACTGGATTTCCTTCTTTATCCAGCACTTTATTTCCTTCTATATCTTTATAACATTCATTCAATACAGAGAGTCCTTACTCTTATCACTATGCAGTATGGCTCCTTCTTTAATATGCTTCTGTACGAATTCCAGTATTTCTTTTCTATTTTCACTTTTAGATGGCATCATAAACGCTTTGCCTGGGATATTTACCTTTTTCCAGTTCCTGTGCCACAAGTACGGTTTGCTTATTGCTGCCTCTGCCACGTTTATTTCCACGATCAATACCGCCAAGGTATGCAGCATCAATATCAATATAGCCACTTAGAAGCTCTTTTGTATTTTCAATATCTGCGATTGCTCTTAGGGTTCTCAGCAAAGAACATGCAGTTTTTACATTGACTTCAAGTTCATAAGCCAATTGAGTACCAGAAATGCCAGATTGAGAAGAAACGAACAGATAAATGGCAAACAATATTTTAAACAGATCAAATTTTGCGCCATGAAAAGCAGTGTTTGCCAGGACAGATTCCTGATGACAGCAGTGAGTACATTGAAAAACTTTACGGTTTTTAAGATAATGACATTTTCTATTGCCACATTCAGGACAAATATGTTACTGTTCACAGCTTAAATAAAAAAGATACTTGAAAAAGCACGAAAA
>ERZ773103.1872-NODE-1872-length-21174-cov-5.479616_pt1 | contig 21174 bp, 24 predicted proteins | sample MGYA00511118_ERZ773103 | MGnify/ENA primary metagenome ERZ773103 (study PRJEB29015, sample SAMEA2737821) | human gut metagenome | biome: human gut; feature: human-associated habitat; material: faeces | place: China | collected 2012 ... | reverse complement strand
TACCATAGAAGACCTTGCTGTTATTAGCTATTTACAGAAAAAGTTTCACACACTCAAATGAGAAACTGTAATTAATTACTCAACTTTCCCACCAGTAAACCTGGCATAAACAGTTGATTTTTCAACTAAAATTTTAAAATAATTGGTACCTTGACATAAAAATAGCACCTGATCTTTGATATAATAAGTTCACCACAAACAAATACTCAAAGGAAAAGGTGCTGAACTTATGATATACTAGAATGATAAAAATGAAAATACCCAAAATCAATTTTCCAATGCTTTAAAAGAACTTCAGATTGGAAAATTATTGCGAAACTCCAACATTACAAAATCCTGTGGCGTTTCAGCATATGAAGTATTTCAATTTTTACTCCTGCTTGTATTTCAGGGACGAAATCTCTTTCGTTTCCTGAACTCTAAACATAAAGACCAGGCCGTTTCAAAGAATACGTATTATCGTTTTCTTAATGAAACTTCCTATAACTGGAGCAGATTCCTTATGCTCCTTGCAGCTAAAGTTACTTCCAGATTTGATGCTCTTACCAGACCGGAACGGATAAAAGTACTGGTTCTGGATGATTCCGTAGTAAAGCGGAATCGGAGTAAATCTGTAGAATTGCTTGCACGTGTCTATGATCATGTAGAACATAGATTTCAGAAAGGATTTACCCTGCTTACACTGGGGTGGTCTGATGGTTACAGTTTTATCCCCGTTGGGTTTAATCTGCTTTCTTCTGCCAAAAAGAGCAATCGTTACAATGAAATATCTGAAAATATTGATCATCGTACAAACGGTTATAAGTTCCGTAAAGAAAGCATGATGAGTAAAACAGACGCCGCAGTTCTTCTTATCCAGAGAGCCTTACAATCCGGTATAAAGGCCGATTATCTTCTTATGGATACCTGGTTCACAACGGAACCTATGATCCGCTCTGTTATGGATACCGGGCTCGATGTGATCGGAATGGTCAAGTAGCTGAAACAGCGTTATACTTATAAGGACAAAAAATATACACTTCACGAACTAAAAAGAATGGTCCGCTTTGAAGGTGCGAAAAATATTTTTGGCTCTTTAGTCGTCACCACCAAAACAGGAATTCCTGTTAAGATCGTTTTCGTACGAAACCGCAATAAGAAGAGTGAATGTCTGTATCTCTTAAGCACAGACGTTTCTTTAAGTGATGCTGAGATCGTACGGATTTATGGAAACATATGGCAGGTTATGCCGATATCTGCATAACCTGCCATATGCCGATATTTTAGAAATGCCGATAAAATTTCTATAAGATTCCATGCCTGACCCAATATCAGGCATGGTTAATAAACTATCGGCATTTATTTTAATCCACAAAGCCGCTTGATAGTATCTTCGTCATTGGCATACTTGAACATCACATCATCCTTAAAGATGGAACTGTCACTATCGCTAAGTTTATACCGTGTTTTTATCATCAACATCGCTTATCTCATAGATTGTCTCATACTCATCAAAGGAAATACTATAATAATGACTGATTACGTCTCTATAGTAAGAAATGCCGATATATTTACAAAGTCTTATAAATCCAATATTTCAGAAAGTCAAAAATCGGCATTTCTAAAATATCGGCATATGGTCTATCGAATGTTTTTTCAGATCATCAAAATCCTTTCTGAAGTTAGGCACTGAATTTCAGAGCCATAATTATGGTGCAATGGTAAGCCATACGACCATTGTATTTACAAGATACATCATTCTGGAATGGATCCGCAGGAACCAAAATGACCAGAAAACGTATGGCGAATTATTCTTCATGTTCTGCGATGATATCCAGGACATGGACTTAACCAGTTCACTGCAGAGCCTTATGGCTCTGTTTGTGGAGCACATTTTAACATTATCTGCTGATATTACATCCATCATAAAATGTAAAGTAAGTGAATGGATTGCATCTCAAGCCGCATTTATTCAGGCTTTATTTAGAGATATCAGCTGGGAAAGTTGAGTTAATTATAAGAAGATAATTAAAAAATATAAGGTATAATGCAGGAAGTGGACAGCGAATAGAGCTGCCCACTTTCTTTTTTTTTGATATTGCGTAATTAAATACTCCTATTATTTGTATCAAGAAAATGTGAAAAGGGTAGCATGGTAGTATCACGTATATTTAAGGAGTAAACGATTATGGAAAGCCGGATTAAAATGCTTCGGGAAAAAAGGGGCTTGATACAGGAGCTTCTAGCAGTAGAGATAGGAGTAACACAGCAAATGCTCAGCAAATATGAAAAGGATATTACCATCATAAAAGTAGATGTCTTAAAAAGGATAGCAGAATATTTTAATGTAACAACAGATTACCTGCTTGGGCTGTCTGACATGAAGCGGGATCTGTCCGGTCAGATCAAGATGAATGAAACATTGGATGAGTATTATGACCTGATAGAAGTGTACAGAAGAATGGATGGGTATGACAGGGAAATGGTATGGTCGATCATGCAGACTGTTGGAAAAACTGCAGAGAAAAGAAAGCAGGGTGTGGGAAATGATAAAAGTAGCGATCTGTGATGACGATATTGCGACAACCGGAAAGATAGAGGATATGTTGTGCCGCATAGCAAAGAGAAACTTTATTCCGATAGAAACAGAAGTGTTCTGGGAAGGAGAGCATCTGTCAGAGGCAGTAGAGAGTATGAACAACTTTGATGTTATCTTCCTGGATATCGAGATGGGGCAGGCTGATGGGATCACAGTGGCACGGAAAATCCGGGAGACAGATAAAAATGTCCTGATCATCTACGTCACGAGCCATGAAAGCTATATGCAGGAGTCATTTTCCGTAAGACCATTCCGTTTTTTGGTAAAACCCGTAGAAGAAAAACAGATAGCGGGTTGTCTGGAGGCGGCATATGAAGAAATCAGCAGCGCCGACAGTTATTTCCGGTACAGCTACCAGAGGCTGAACTGCAAAATACCGATGAGGGATATCCTTTATTTTGAAAGCAAGAGAAGAAAAGTGTACATAGTTACAGAAAAAGAGACCTTTGAATTTTATGGAAAACTGAATGAGATTGAGGAAAGCCTGAGAGCCAGCAAGGGCATTTTCCTCCGGATACACCAGTCTTTCCTGATAAACTATAAACACATAAAAGGACTGGCATACGATTTTGCCGTAATGGATAATGAGGAAAGGCTCTCAATCAGTGAAGACCGCCGGAAACTGATCAGTAAGCAATACTGTGCGATGGAGGATACGTTTTATGTCGGCATGTAAGTGGATGGCAGATATGCTGCTGGCGATGTTTACAGTATATCTCTTTTTCCTTTATTTTGGGATGTTTTTTGAAAGGAGAAAAAAGAATATCCGTGTATTGCTTGGAGTTATCGTGCTTGTACTCTGGCAGGTAGGAATCCCGGAGGTTATCAATGAACTTCCGAAAGCATGGAACATAGGGACAACAGTAGGGCTTGCCCTGTTCGTTGTGGCAAACGTATTTGAAGGAAAGGCATGGATGAAAAGCTTTTTTGCGGTTACATTTGCAGCCATCTGGATGCTGGCGGAAATGCTGATTGGCAGCGTGCTGATGATTTATGGGGAAAGCATCGTGGAACGGCAGATTTTTGGTGCGTTTGCTTCAAGGTTCCTGTTCTTCCTGATCATCCTGGCTTTAAGGAAAGTATTTACAAATGAAAAGGTTACGGGTCTGCCGACGGGGTACAGCATCCTGATCATATTTATCCCGACTGGGAGCATATATATCATGAACGCAGTGTTTGTACTGGCTTACAGGACTGACTGGGAATATGCCGAGGGGTATTCTCTTGTTTCCGGTCTGATACTGCTGTTTATCAATGTGCTGATTTTTTATATTTATATACGGCTGGCAGATGATTTACGGATACGGCGGATGAATCTGGTGTATGAACAGCAGCTAGACCTTTGTGCGAGGCACCAGGAAGAGAGGGAACTGTCCGTGCTGCAGATGAGGGATGTGCGGCATGGTATGAGAAACCATCTCCTGTCAATCCTTGCATATGCAGAGAGAGGGGAGAGGGAGAAGCTTATCCAGTTTGTAACCGATATAATAGAGGATGGCAGGCTGAGACCGTCCGAAGAGATCAATACCGGGAATATCGTGACAGATTCCCTGGTAGGATACTGGAAGAAAAAAGCAGAAGATGCGGGGATAGAATTTCTGACGGATCTCAGCATCCCGATGGAGATGCCGTTCCGGGGAGCGGATATAAGCCTGATCATGGGAAACCTGTTGGAAAATGCAGTGGAAGGCGCCGGGAGGGCAGAAGGCCGGAAGTACATACGGCTAAAGATGAAATATGACAAAAACAACCTGCTGATAACGATAGAGAACAGCTACCGGGGAAAGCTGGCGAAAGGGAAGGGGGAGGAACTGAGGACAACAAAAACGGATACAAGCAATCATGGGATCGGCCTGCCATCTGTCCGTAGGGCGGCGGATAAATATCAGGGGGTATTGTCTGTTGACACCACAGAGCCGGGGCGGTTCCTTGCCAGGGTGGTGTTGTATGGAAGTTGAAAGTGTGGGTAAGGGAAAAGTTACATGAACACTCGATATTTTGACATTAAGGAAATGGATGCGTTTTTTTGTGATAAAGTGTTAAAAACAAATGAAAGGAGTTTCAAAATATGAAAACAAAAGATTTAAAACTGCAGTCCGCCAAAGCATTGGCAAGTGCATCTTTGAAGATTGGAAAAGTATCGGCAGACAGCGCCTGCGCATATATTTTCCATCAGCCTAAAATGCCGAAAGAACTTAAAGCATTAAAGGAAAAATAAATATGAAATATTTATCGGAGAAAATAACAGATTATGTTATTAAAACCGGTGCAGCTTCCGAGGAATCATATGCGATATATCAGTATGGATTTCAGATAGGACTTGAAATGGTAAGTTGTTTTCTGACATGCTTCTGTATAGCGATATGGTTGCATATGATTCCGGAATTTGTAGTCTTTACTATTGTTTTTATGCTGTTGAGAACTTATGCCGGTGGTTTGCATCTGAATAGATTTGGAGCATGTTTCTTGTGTTCGGTTTCTGTTCAGACGTTGATATTAGTAATAAACAGTAAGTTTACTTTTCCTGTAATTTGCTCATGGATTTGTATTGTAGTAGGTCTGAGCATGGTTTGGATGTTAGCACCAGTAGAAAATATCAACCGGGAACTTGATCAGAATGAGAAAGAACATTGTAAAAAAGTTACGGAGAAAACCATAAGCGGGATACTTGTTTTTGCTATTTTCTGTACGCTTGGCAGGTTTTTAGAAATGGTATCTTTGGTTGCTATGACAGTTTTATTGGTTTTGATTTCTCAATGTATTGGTGTATTAAAATTTAAAATTGAAAAAAATGTGTATAGCCGGGAGTGATAGCGATATTATTCCCGTTTTTTTATGTCTGTGATACATAGTTGTATTAAAATGTGGGTGGTAACTGAAACAGCTATAGAGTGCGTCCGATGGGCAATGGCTCATATGGGCGCATTTTTATATACGGAAACATTAAAAAATTTCTTCTTGTTTTTTCGATTTTTTTTAAAATTTTGACTGTCCTCGTTACAAAGGGGGCAATAAGATGTTTTCGAAAATAGCTTTCAGGCAGAGGGGAGGTGATCCCCTTGAATCTGACAAGACTGGAAAAAGCTGTTGTGCAAAGAAAATTTATCAGGTATTGCATTAAAGTGCTGGATGGTGAAGCACTGAATTATTTGGATGAAATGGACAAGATCTGGGAGCGGGAAATCAATTTCTCTGAACTTCGGGAAGAAATCCTAGACGGGTTTTGTTCTTATGACGAATTTATGAAAATTCGATATTTCCAGATTATGGGTATGGAAGTGCCTGTTAAGGATGAAGCAATCAGTGAAGCACTGTACCGTCTGCCGGAAAAGAAACGGAAGATAATTCTTATGTCTTATTTTCTGGATATGACGGAAAAAGAAATTGCAGAATGTATGAATCTTGTACAGAGTACTGTGCATTACCATAAAGCGGATTCTCTGCGATTATTAAAGAAATTATTGGAGTGATACATATGCAGTACAGAAAAAAGAAAGAGCAAATTGCATTTGAAGTGATTGAGGATGCCATTGGAGGCGATGCTGTAGCAATAAATCAGATTATTGATTATTTTCAGCCCTACATTAACAGTAGATGTCGGAGAAAGTTTATAGATGAGAGCGGGCGAACAAGATATGGAATTGATGAATATATGAAGCGCCGGATGGAAACTAAACTCATCACGAAGATATTGGGATTTAAAATACAGCTTTAATACTTTTGAACATGGGAATTTGCCCCTTTTTGTCCATGTGAAAAGTAATGAGAGTTGGCGTACCTTGACAATTTCATATTTTTCCTGCAGGACGCAGAAAACAGTGGAGCTGTGTGATGGATACGCCATGACTGCCTGTGTCTGGTACTTTGCGACATCGTGGCGCAAAGTTGCCGGACATTGAAAGCGAAGGAATGCCAGTTTGGGTATTGAAGTAAAGGCACGAGCGATAAATATCCGATCACAGGCAAAGTAACGGGGACTTTGTGCGAAGATACTGCTTTCTGATAATGAAACTTCCGGAGATAAGCTGCTTCGGTCCGAGAGGATGGTGTGATACCAATGAGGCTGTGCCCGGCAGCCGCCTGCAGGAGAGTATTATTTAGAAAGGGGTATCTGATATATATGGATAATAAAAAAATATTGAGATATAGTATGCAGCTATCTATGTTAAAGCAGTTGCTTTCTAAGAAGTTGATTAATGAAACTGAATATCAGGTAATACAAAAAAGATTAATGAAAGATTATGGTATCGTATCCAACATTACTGCTTGACGGTATATCTGTATTGTATTATAATATAATCAACGCTATGGTAGGAACACAAAAAGGAGGGCGAAATGGAAGTTGAATTGATTAAAGCACATGATTCATTTGACGGTTCTGCCAGACGGAAGATTGAGCGGTTGAGAGTGGCGGCTTATTGTCGAGTAAGTACGGACGATGAAGATCAGATAAAGAGTTATAACTCAATGGTTACGCATTATACAGAGTTAATTAAGAATAATAAAGAATGGATATTTTCAGGTATATATGCTGATAAGGCAATCACTGGGACAAAGGTTGATAAGAGAGAAGAGTTTCAGCGGTTGATTCAGGATTGCATGGATGGCAAGATAGATATGATTATTGCCAAAAGCCTTCCACGATTTGCCAGAAATACTCTGGACACATTGAAATATGTTCGTATGTTGAAAGAGAGAAATATTGCTGTTTATTTTGAGGTTGAGAAGATTAACACATTAAAGGACGGCGAATTTCTAATGACTATTTTAAGTTCTGTAGCACAGCAGGAAGTTGAAAATACTTCTGCTTATGTGAAAAAGGGCTTGAAGATGAAAATGAAGCGGGGGGAACTGGTAGGATTTCAGGGTTGTTTGGGATATGATTATGATGTGGAAACAAAATCTATCTCAATCAATGAGGAAGGCGCTGTGGTTGTACGGTACATTTTTGATAGATATGTGGCAGGATCAGGCAGCACAATGATAGCCAGGGAATTGAATGAGCAGGGTCATCTGACAATTAGAGGAAATCCCTGGACTTCATCCAGTGTTATGGGAATCATTAATAATGAAAAATATAAGGGAGATATTTTACTTGGAAAAACCTTTACGGTTGATCCGATTTCAAAAAGACGCTTAGAAAATCTTGGAGAGGAAGATCGGTATTATATACATGATCATCACGAACCAATCATTACAGAGGAACAATTTGAACGGGCGCAGGAGATGAGAAGACGTAGAAACGGAAATCGGAAATGTGGAGTCACTCCTGGAAAACGTGAAAAATTTAGTCGGCAGTTTGCGTTTAGCTGTATGGTAGAATGCGGATTCTGTGGCTCTAATCTTTCTCGTAGGCGATGGCACAGTAGCTCTAAGTATAAAAAGACGATATGGCAGTGCGTTAAATCAACAAAAGAAGGAAAGAGATTTTGTCCGGATAGCAAAGGCATTCCAGAGCAGGTCATAGAAGAAGCATTTATTGAGTCTTATAGGATGTTGTGTAATGATAATAAAGATGTTCTGGAAGAATTTTTGAAGCGAACCGAGAAAGCACTTGGAGAAAATTCGATTGAAGATCAGTTACATAAGCTGAAGAAAAGCATTGACAAGGTTTCTTTAAAGAGAAAAAAACTACTTGATAATTATCTGAAAGGCATTATTGAACAGGATATTTATGAGGAAACGGATGTAGAACTAAAAACTGAACTGACAAATACAAGAGCAAAGCTGGAATATCTGCAGCAACAGTCGGATGAAAAGAGTTCATTGCAAAGGAGGCTTTCAGATTTCAAAAAAGCACTATCGCATAATGAGGTGCTAGAAGAATTTGACAGAGGAATATTTGAGAGTATAGTTGAAAAAGTAATAGTCGGCGGACTAGACGAAGATGGAAACAAAGATCCTTATAAAATTACTTTCATATATAAAACAGGATTTAAGAATGAAATTGGAAACGCAAAAGAAAGATTCGGGAAGTCATCAGGTATTGGAGACAAAGTGAAAAAAATGTGTTCCGATATAAGTGACGAGGTAAAGGGTGTGTGTTCCGATGTTAGCCTCAACACATACAGAGGCTGTGTGTCTCTTGAGCAACCGAAAACCAGATACGATAGTAAAACGCAGCGTGAATATGGAGGATTACTACCGTATTATAAATGGTAAAGATGAGGAATGATGATTTCGCCATAGTGACTCGTTCACGTTGATAATATATCTGATTTTTTTGGGGGGAAAATTAATTTATGGATAAAGAAAAAGCAGATATGATTATTTATACGACAGAGGATGGTCTGACGAAAGTTGAAACTACTTTTGATGGTGATACAGTCTGGTTGTCTATTGATCAGATGGCAGAATTGTTTCAGAGAGATAAATCAACCATTTCCAGACATATAAAAAATATATTTACAGAAGGTGAATTACAGCGGGATTCAGTTGTTGTAAAATTTGCAACAACTGCTTCTGATGGAAAAGTTTACAATGTAGACTATTACAATCTTGATGTTATTATTTCTGTTGGCAATAGATTTTATAATAGTTTTGTTGCTGACATACATAAGAAATGCATTTATGCGGTCTTATAAAACATTAAGAAAAGCAGAATAATACATTTTTATAAAGATAACGAAAAAGAAGCGGCAGTTTCCTGAAAAAGAATCAGGGACTGTCGTTTTAGTGTTATTTGCGTAGTAACGGTTATCAATACAGGAGGTAGAAGTATGGAAGTAAAAGATTGGTCTTATGAGGAATTTCCGGAGTTTACAGAAGAAATAGAGGTGTGAAACGGATTCCGACCACTGATGATGAGATCTATACTTATAGAATACAGACATTCGGGAATCGCGGGTTTCCCAGCATAGGCTATAGATGCCAGAAATGCAATCCGCTACATGAAAAAGAATGCAGAGGAGTATCATGTGGATGTTGATAACATTTTCGTTGCAGGTGATTCATCCGGTGGACATACAGCATTTTTTTCGCAGATTATTAAGGACGATGATGAGAACACGAACTTATATCCGGGAATCAGTGCTGATGTGAATGGAATTATATCATTATATGGCAGTTGTAGTGTCATGCCTGATGATGGTATGCCAACGACGCTAAATCATCATATGCCGGACAGCCCTGAAGGAATGGAGATGGGGGGTGTTGATCTTCGGAATAACATGGAACTTCGCCAGAAATTGTCGGTCGAGTGTAATATTCATGCAGATACAAAACTTCCGCCAGTTTTGATGTTTCATGGGACAAAAGACCATGTGATCAATACGCGCGTCAGTGTTATCGTATATCAGCGATTGAAAGAGTTGGGAAAAGAGGCCAGTTTATATCTGGTTGAAGGTGCAGATCATGGCGGTCCGGAGTTTTGGACAAGAGAAACGATAGATATCATGGAAATGTTTTTAAAGGAACATATGAAAAAATAAATTTTTGATATGACGTACAATAATAAAAAAGGTGTCAAAAAATATATTGACACACTAGAAGAAAAATTATATGATACAAGAAAAGTAGTAGCAGGAGAAAATGTATGAATCTGCAGGAGGCATTGGCAAAAATTGAATACTTGGAAAAGGAGAACGCTTATTTAAAGAAGGAATTGAATCGTTACAAAAGATATAAACCCCAGGGTCGTAAAGTACATGATGAGAAATGGATGGAATCTTATAAAGTCTGGGAAGAACTCTACGATAAAGGATTTACAGTAATGGATATTGTAAGTCAAACTGGTATTAGCCGCAGAACTTGTTATCGGTATAAGGCGTATTATGAAGAAATGAAGAAAGAGGTGCAAGAGTAGAGTGGGAAAGGTTGTAAAAGATACAATTCATGCGAATGGCATAGATATTGGGATTTATACGCGAGATTTTGAAAATGAATACATTTCACTTACAGATATAGCAAGATACAAAAGTAATGAACCGAATGCTGTGATACAGAATTGGATGAGAAATAGGGATGTTATAGAATTTTTGGGATTATGGGAAAAGTTACATAATTCGGATTTTAAACCCCTCGAATTCGAGGGGTTTAGAAAACAAGCAGGGGCAAATGCATTTACAATGTCACCAAAGAGATGGATAGAATCTACTAATGCTGTGGGTATTGTATCGAAAGCGGGACGCTATGGTGGTACTTATGCACATAGTGATATTGCAATGTCTTTTGCCACTTGGATTTCGCCAGAATTTCAATTATATATTATGAAAGACTATCGAAGATTAAAGATGGATGAGAACAGTAGATTATCTAGAAGTTGGAATTTGAATCGTGAAATTTCTAAGTTGAATTATCGGATTCATACAGATGCGATAAAAGAAAGCCTGATTCCGAGAAAATTGACGCAGACGCAGATGACTTGCGTTTATGCGGATGAGGCGGATTTACTTAATGTTGTTTTATTCGGGAAAACTGCGAAGGAATGGAGAGAGGATAACTTAACGGAGAAAGGCAATATTAGAGATCATGCAACCATTTATCAGTTGTTAGTATTGGCAAATATGGAAAGTTATAATGCTATCTTGATAAAGCAGGGAAAATCACAGGAAGAACGTATGAGATCACTACATGAACTAGCAGTGCAACAAATGACAACGTTAAACGATATGGAAGTTTTGAATCTTCCAGGGATTGAGAAAACTACAAAGTGAGATTGTAAAAGCCTCCAATTAGCTCAAATATAAGCTGATTGAAGGCAAGCTTTTATAATCTTCGTTTCAACATCTCCGGATTAGATGCATAAGCAAGTGCAGTATCTTTGGAAATGATATTATCCTGATACAGTTTCAGAAGACTTGCATCCATAGAGACTAATTCTGCATTTGCCGAAGAATAGATGAGTCCATCGATTTGAGGAATCTTGTTGTCGCGAATCATGTTTCGGATTGCCGGAGTTACCGTCATGATTTCGAATGCAGGTACCATTCGTCCGTCTAAAGTAGGTACCAGTTGCTGTGATACTACTGCCTGCAATACCATAGATAGCTGAACCGCAATCTGGCGTTGCTGGTTTGGCGGAAATACATCGATGATACGGTCAATAGTGTTCGCGGCACCTATTGTGTGCAATGTTGAGAAAATGAGGTGACCGGTTTCAGCGGCTGTCATAGCAACCTGCATAGTTTCATAGTCGCGCATTTCTCCAAGAAGGATAACATCCGGGCTCTGTCGAAGAGAGGCACGGAGTGCGGTTACATAACTTTCAGTGTCGACACTGATCTCTCTCTGGCTTACGATGCTTTTATTATGGCGGTGTAAGAACTCCAGAGGATCTTCAAGCGTAATAATATGCTTATCGTAAGTCTGGTTGATGTGATCGATGATACATGCCAGCGTAGTGGATTTGCCACTGCCTGCAGGTCCTGTGACCAGAACCAGTCCCTTTGAAAAGTCTGCAAAATCAATGATTCGTTCCGGAATCCCAAACTCTCTGTAGTCTGGAAGAACAAAGGAAATGATACGGATAACTGCAGATAAGGTTCCACGTTGTTTGTAAGCGCTGACGCGGAAGCGGGAAAGACCAGAGACTGCAAATGAAAAATCATCATCTCCGGTTTCTTCAAGTGTATACATATTTCGGTTTCCTGCCATTTGGTAGATCTGTTCAATAATGGAACGGGTATCATCAGGCATGAGTCGCTCCTCATTTTCTTTGGTGATTACTCCGTTTAGACGCATAGAAACAGGGCGTCCGGCTACGACAAAGATGTCCGATGCATGAGATTTTACTGCCGTTTCAAGTAAAGTTGTAGTATTTATATTCATAGAATTGCTCTCCTTATTGCTACTTATTATTTGCCGTTGTTTCTTGCTATTCACCAATTAATTTTACAGAATTATCGCCGTTCCATTCGGTGGTAGAAACGACCTGCCAGGAAATGATTTTGTAAAAACTGTCATTTTCAGAAGCGTCTTTGGATGGATATTGAACTTGCAAGGAAGTGGTAAGGGCCTGCTTGTTGTTCAATGAAGTCTGGTAAGAAATGACGAGCTTGCCATTATCTTCTGTCAGTGTGAAATCCGAATTATCTGCGTAATCGGAGCGAATCCGAGAAAAATATGATGATGCATCCGTTGTATGTTGATACGCATCTGACAGAACCTCGTCGACAGATACGAGAGTTTCTTCGGTCTGATTAGAGGCCTGATAGTATTCTTTCACATGTTTTGCAGATCTCTGTGAAGCCTGATAATCAGAGGCTGCCGTTGACAGAGAAAGGGCCGCAAATGATACCATGCACAGGACGATGAAAATCATCATCAGTGTGACGGAACCAATATTCGTAATTGGAAAATTAAATTTTTTAGAACTATTCATGAGTATCATTCCTTTGCGTGAAGTTTTAAAGTGAATTGTTCAATCTGTGTATTCTGCGCATTGTCAGAAATATTTTCGGCGGTAAGTTCATAGCTACAGAGGCCGGCCGATATATTTGATTCATCTGCGAGGATTACAATCTGATAAGATGCAATATTTTCGGCGCAGTTTTTCCAGTCTGAATCAAAATAAATATGCCAGGTATGGTCTTTGACAGATACCTTTGGATAAACGATCTGTAACGTTTCTGTGATTTTAGACTCTTCTTTTAAATCGGCGGAATCGACTGCTTTCAAAAGCTCTGCGATACTTTCCATGTTGGAAATCGCATAATTGGTATCAGAAGCCTGCCTGCTCAGTGTATGAGACTTTGCAAATGCACGAAGGCACACGGCACTTACCATTGCGAAGAATAAAATGGCAATGATGATCTCCAGAAGAAACAGGCCGGAGCGGTTATTAGAAGAATGTTTCATTTTGAGCTCCTTTCTGTAAAAATCTGGGAATCAGAAGAACCATCGTCAGTCGTTATAGTAATCTGATAAACCTGCGGTTTTAGTTCTTTGATAGTCAGGTCCTTCGCTTCGATGATATTTTTGCCGGCTGACAAAGAAGCCGTTGTATCATCGCGGATAAGAAGCTCTTTTAACCAACCGTCTGAGACATAGAGATAGGTGGTGTAAGCAATATCATCGGAAGTCCCTTTTAATGCGAGACAGGTGGTGCCGTCCAGTTCCTGGATGGAGATATTTCCGGAGACGTCATTTTGCCGCACTTTTTCAGAAATATAGGCAAGAGGCGTATAACTCTGATAATTTGCTTTTGCATGATCGGTCTGGTCGGCATATATATGTGTGGATAAGATCAATACCAGCAAAGCGGAGGCTGCGAATACAAATAATATCGCAAGTGGAAAGATAAGATCTATCACATGCTTATCGGAACGTTGGAATCTCATGAATTTCCGCCTCCTTTCTGAATGATCGTGATATCTGGCATGATGTTCGCACCGAGAGGCTGATAATCTACAAAATATTTATCCTCATCATAGTGCAGACCATAGTGCTTTTTCAGATAATCAAGGCTTTCCGGGTAACTTCCTTCTTCGGCATAGCATCTGGTGACGCTTCGGGTAACCGCATTTTGAAGAGTTTTAATACCTTCGTTGTCTACTTTTTCCTGCATGGAAGAGACTCCCAACCAGAAAATGATAAAGACAAATGCAAATAAAAGGAAAGAAATCAGAATATTTCTCAAATATGAAGTTTGTGGTTTTGTTATAAAACGGTGAGACATAATAAACTCCTCTTTGAAAATGTCTGTGGCGATAATGTTAGGTTAGTAACCTGCGGTTGATATTTTACAACCCAGCCATGATACTAATCAGTGGCAGCATTACGGATAACAAAATGATGCCTACGATCACGGATAAAATAATTACTAATGTCGGTTCGATGGCTGCAATCAATCCAGATAAACGTGCATCGATATCTTCTTCGTATTGTGTGGCGATTTTTTCCATGACTTCGTCAAGGACACCGGTTCTAGAGCCGATAGAAGCCATTTTGGCATACAATCCTGAGAAAATATGGTTGGCAAGAAGTGTCTCGCACAGATCATTTCCTTCAGCAACAGCGTCTTCACATTTCTTAAGTCGTGAAACAAATTCCGGATCATCTACCAGATTGCTGGTGAGATGGAGACACTCCTGAGGCGTCAATCCACTGCTGAGTGTTAATGCCATGCCGCTTGCAAAGCGTCTGGAAGAAATCTGATCAGACAGATTTTTGATACCGTGGATGTGCTTAATACAGCCACGTAATATTTTTTGACCATAATTTGTCTTGAACAAATAGAAAAATAAAGCTCCTAATACAACCAGAACAGCGATGAAAATAAATGCATGTGAGCTCAGATATTCGCCTATCTGGAGGATCGCAAGAGATATACCGGTCATTTCCGTACCTAGTTGCTGGAATACCTGGTTAAATACAGGCATTACTTTAGTGATCAAAACCAGAATGACCAGAATCATCATGATGATCATTAAAAATGGGTAAGTAACGGATGTTTTGATCGTCTGACTGAGAGATGCCTCTTTTTCGTAATAGTTTGCCAGGGAATCCATGACATTATCCAGTTTACCGGCCTGTTCTCCGAGTTCGACCATATGAACCATGTAATCCGGGAATGCATGCGTATCTTCAAGCGCCAGATAAAAGGAACCAGTGTTTAATAGAGTTTCATTTATTGAGGTGAGAAGTTCTTTTTCCTGTGCATCAGAAGCGTCCTCCAACATAATGGATACTCCTTCGATGGAAGAAATACCGGAACGCAGGATCATGGCCATCTGAGAACAGAACGCTGCTGTCTCTATATTTGAAAGTGGTTTGATTGGTTTTTCTGACATAATTGCTCCTTTCAAAACATCAAATTCTATTTCATTCATAAGATACTTTATAAGATCGCTTAATAAGAATATTTTACAACATAATTACTGCCATCGCCGACATATTTTTTGACTGATTCTTTATCATTGCTGGCGGCCAGCGTAGGATCCATGATCTGCCACGAATCACCGTCAAATTCGATGATATTATCGACCCAACCCTTATCGTCCACATAAGTGCTGATCCAGGCATGGTATGCATCACCGGAGTAGCCGACCTCCAGTTTTGTCGGAATACTTTGAGAACGTAGCATAGCCGTCATAAGTGCGGCGTAATCAAAGCAGATGCCGGTTCCCGAAGACAGCGTTTCGTCAACATCGGGAATGTATCCGTAAGAGACGTTCTCGGCTTTGGCGGTATCATATGTGATATTTTCCGTTACATAATTGTAAATATTCTGTACAACTTCAAGGTCTGTCCAGGTATCTTTGGCAAGCTCACCACCCTTGGTGACAGCGGCTGAATCAGCAGTAAAGTAAACGTATTGATTCGGGTATAAAAATGGAAGAAATTCGTCTTCAATCTGAACATCTACCGTCTGTTCCAACGATACGATGTAGGAGTCTCCGCCGACATTTTCCAAAATCTGAATAGAATAACTGCCATTTCCGGAGGTCAGTGGAAATGCATTGTAGTTTCCACGGTCGGAGATCAGATACGTGTAACAATTCTGATCTGGTCCGGTAATCTGTAATTTCACTTTCTCACAGGTACCACTGTAACTTGCCATCACGTATCCCTGAGAGAGATTAGAAGCATCAATGGATGCAACGTCATTTTGATAGGTCGTCGTGGCGTCGGCGGATGGTGTCAGAACCTTTGGAGTAGGATCTCTGGGATCACCGGAATGATCTGCCTTAGAAGCAGAAGAACCGGAACCGCATGCAGAAAGGAGGAAACACGTCAACATGAATATAGCACAGGCGAGTATAGTCTTTCTTTTCATGGCGTTTTCCTCCTTTGAATAATTTATTTAATTGACAGGAGATAAAAGTAAAGTTAATTCATTTCCTGCATTGTCCGGAATTGTGACAGTAGTTGGTGCGGCTGGAATCTTAAATGCGATAGTTCCGGTTGAGGTATCATAAGATTCCGGTGTCAATCCAGTGATTTTGTCGTAATTAATTCCGGAATAAGCATCTAATACCTCCAGATAAACAAGGCCACTTTGAGAATATGACTTAAGCAATTCCGGTTTCTCGGTATCCAGATGAGATACTTTGTATGTGCGTGTAGCAATCTGTCCGTTAAATGATCGAGCCGTGATTGTCATAGAACCATTCTCTGTTAATTTTGCAATATATTTATGTGAACTGCTCTCTGATAATGCAACAGGAGTTCCGTCCAGTTCTGCAGTTACGCTGCTGACAGGAAGTAGTGTCTTGACATTTATCTCGTAGACAGCATCCGTGGTTGAATTAACATTCGTGCGTTCAGCAATGATTCCCGGTTTGAAGAACATAAGCGGGAGCAATACTAACAAAATTGTAAATACATAAGCGATAAAACGTCCCAGATTGAACGATGGTTTCTTATAATTTCCCCAGGATTCCAAGGTCTCTACCGGGATAACACTAGGCGTCATATCACAGGCTGTAAAGACATTGTTCAGAAGCTGATTGGCTGTCTGCGCATCCAAGGTAGGAATCTCTGTATCATTTAAGGATAAATGGTTAGGATTTTGGTCAGTTGTAGTATGTTTAGTCAAAATGAATCCCTCCTTTTTCAGCTCCAAGTTTATGTTCTAAAAGTTTACGGGCTTTTTGAAGTCTTCGTTTGACAGTGCTTCTGCTGCAATCCATAGCATCTGCAATATCATCAAGACTCATGTTGTTGTAATAACGCATGATGATTGGCTGGGCAAAATGGGCCGGGAGCGAGAGAATAGCATTTTTGATCTGTTCCTGAGTATCCTTTTTTAAGATACGTTTTTCAGGGTCCGTAGAACTTCCGAAAATTACATTTTCCGCAAACTGCTGGTTTGCTGTGGCGTTCAGCAGTTCCTCCTCATGTCGGTGTTTCTTTTGACTGGTGTCAAAACAGATACGGAAATTAATCTGATGAAGCCAGGAGACAAAAAGTCTTGGATTCTTCAGTGTGTGTATATTCTTCAGAACAAGAATATACACCTCCTGCAGAATATCTTGTGCAAGGTAAGAATCTTTTACATATTGATAGGCGAAACGGTACTGCGACTGGTAGGTAGCAGTATATAATTCGGCAAAAGCATCACTGTCCCCGGCCTGGGTTTTTCGCACCAGTTTAGCCAGATAGTCATAATCCAGTTCCATAAAAGTTAACCCCTTTCCGAATCCGTTGTTTCGGCAATACGATTATTTGCCAGAGAAATTAATCGGGTAATCTGATCAAGATGTTCTTCGCTGTTTAAAGCGATACCAGTGTGATATTCTATGGCAATAGTATCCGGTGCTTGATTGTGCTGAGATACTCGATCTTCAATTCTATCAAGGAAAATCTGAATCTTTTCTTGGTTACAATTTTCAAAAATGGCAAGAAATTTATTACCACCATTTCTTCCGACAAAGCATAAAGAAACTGCAGCAGTCGAAAGAATACTTGAAAAATCTTTCAATAATTTATTGCCGGTAGTGTGGTTATAAAGTGCATTGACTTCCGGCAGATTGGTAAGGTCGATCATGACACAACCTATATCTTCCGGTAATCTCTTGTCATGATATTTCTCAATGATCGTGTCGCAACTGAAACGGTTCGGGATACCGGAAAGAGGATCCGAATATGCGACATCGTATAAGTTGTGATAATTTAATTTGATGGATGAAATAAGGTTAAAATCAATCAAAATAAAAATGAAATTAACTAACAGTACGATCCAGACTACAACAAAAAGTGCGGTAGCAGGAGTGGAAGAAAAGACATACTGCTTTATCTCCGGCTGCATCAAAAGACCGACACTGATGATAGCTAAAATAATTAATATTGCTAATTGAACAATCTTAAATGTATTAAATTTCTTCATAAATGAAACACCTCTTAACAAAATATAAGTATAATCATGCTCTATTGTCTATGAACATTCTTAGTATAGCATAAAATAGGAAAATACGAAAAAAAATATAAGAAAAAGTGAGCCTTTTTGTCGAAATGGGACGTCTTAATATATAGGAAAATTAAAAGCATAACTTTATATATAACTAGAGTTTGAAAAAAATAAGGAGGTTGTCGTATATGAAGAAGAAAGGGAGACGTTGGCTGGCCTTAATTCTGGCAGTAGCACTTGTAAGTTCAAATGCATTATATCAGCTGGGAACGCAGATGAGTGCGAGTGAAAGCGAGAGCGAACAGAAGACTGTAGCTGCCGAGGGAGAAGCCCAGTCACAGGACGCATCAGTAGATGCATCTACTGAACAGAATCAGAGCCAGGAGAATCAGGCGGTTCAGGTACAGGAAGTGCCATCGTCTGGATCAGATCAGGCAGCAGTGCAGCAGGATGTTACGACTGATGCTGGACAGCAGGCAGCAGATCAGACAGAAGCAGCAGATCAGACAGAAGCAGCAGATCAGACAGAAGCAGCAGAGGAGAAGACTGTAGATGTCAAGATCCAGAAGTCAGATGTAGATGGCGGACAGATCAAAGCCTGGGGCACAGATGGCAATAAAGCAGACGTTACATATGATGAGAATAATCAGTATGTAAAGACTGTAAAAGAAGGGGAGAACTTTAACTTTGAGATAACAGTGAAAGACTCTTACAAAGTTGCCAAAGTTGCAGATCAGAATGGCACAGAGATACAGCCAAAAGCTGTGAATGGTAATGTTTATACATATGAAGTGACCAATATCACAGCAGAGCGTGTTTTTAACATCACATATAATAAGGAAGAAACTAAAGCAAGCTCTACAAATGACCAGAAGAAGAGTGATGATGAGAAATCCGAAGATGCGGATGACGAGGGAGACTCGGCGAAGGTAAATGCAGGTGATCAAAAAAATAATCGAACATTTGCGACATACGAGACTAAAGAAGTTCATGAAGACACTGATACAGAAAAGTGGATCACAGTCGGCAAGACGGTAACACTTAGCAGTAATACATATCAGTATGGAAACTATTCTCATGAGTGGTCGATTGATAATGATAGTGAGAAAATTGTTTCAAAATCCGGTTCGGGAAGCAGCATTACTGTAAAAGGATTGAAAGAAGGAACGGCAACAGTTAAAGATAAAGTTACGTGGACAACATGGAATTGGTTTCTTCCAACGGACCATGAAGATACTATTACTTACACTGTTCATGTGATTCCAAAAGAGAGCGCAAAAAGTATTACAATCAATGGTGCTGATTCTGTTACACAGTTTAAAGATATTAATCTGACTTATACACTTACACCAGCTGGAGCAGAGGGAACTGTTCAGTGGAGTTCATCAAATGAAGATATCTTAACTGTAGATAGCAGTGGTAGGGTAACAGGATTAAGACGTGGACAAGCAACGGTTACTGCAAATGTATATAGTGGACAGTCACTTCTCTGTTCTGCGACAAAGACAATTCAAGTAGTGGAAGATACTACTGTAGCCGGTGATTCTGCAATAGTATATTATTTATTAGATCCTACGAAAGATGCAAATTCAAATGATTCAGGAAACTGGGGACCGGCATATGGAACTGCGAAAGTTAATGTTACCGGAGCAACTTGGACAGGGGGCAAGAACTGTTTTGATAATGTTGATCAAAGAGTTGTAAGCTGGCCGGATGGAACGAATGTTGTAACAAGAAACAGCGACGCTTGGGATCAGATATTTAACAAATACAAATCATCAGTAGAACAACAGCTTGGCGTGACGATTACAAAAGATGATGTTGTATCTATTACATTAAGACCAGCTAAGATTTCAAGAAACAATGGTACGCATCCAGATCTGCATTTGGATTGTAATGTAGATGTTAATTGTAAAGGCGTTTCAATTGTTCATTATTATCTGTTAGATAAGAGTAGTGATCCTAATAGTACAGAGTATGTACATCAGGGAAGCAAGAGCTATATTAATGGAAATACGACTAATCCAGAGACAGTAACAGGAAAATCATTCCCGACGACAAAGACAGGAATGGATGGTGCTACATACACGTTCTCTGGTTGGTATACAGATCAAGAGCTTACACAGCCGGTAACGTTCCCATATACTGTAAACAGTAATGTTAACTTTTATGCCAAATATGTGGCAGGTCGTCAGGTTGTTTATAATTTGAATGGTGGAAGTTTTTCAGATGGATCAGCATTAACAGAGAAGCATAATGAAGGCGAGAATGTTGTTGTCAAATCCGAACCTACACGCAAAGGATATAAATTCACCGGATGGACTGTTGAAGGCTTGGATGGAGTTTCTTCTATTAATAGTGGTGAAAGCTTCCAGATGCCTAATAATAATGTAACAATTACGGCAAACTGGGAAGAACAGAAGATAGAAGACTTTGTGGAGCTTACTCCTAAAGACGTTGAAAAAGTATATGACGGAGAAGCTCATGCAGCAGGAGTCGCTACTGCAACTGATAAGAATGGATATCAGCTAAAGATTGAATACAGTGTAGACGGAGAAAATTGGACAGAGAATCCGGCTGATATCACGGCAACAAATGTATCAGACAGCAAGACGATAAAAGTACGTGTATCTAATGAAGAGAAATATACGGGATATATTGAAAAGACAGAAAAGCTGGCGATTACAAGACGCCCGGTAACTGTCACAGCAAACAGCTGCCAGAAGACATTTGGAACAGCTGACCCGGAATTCACTGCAAAAGTAGAAGGAACACTTGGAAATGACAAAGTGGACTACAAGCTGAG
>ERZ773103.1870-NODE-1870-length-21189-cov-7.905176_pt1 | contig 21189 bp, 21 predicted proteins | sample MGYA00511118_ERZ773103 | MGnify/ENA primary metagenome ERZ773103 (study PRJEB29015, sample SAMEA2737821) | human gut metagenome | biome: human gut; feature: human-associated habitat; material: faeces | place: China | collected 2012 ... | reverse complement strand
CTGTAACACCCTTCAGTTTGTCATAATATCTCTGCTGTGCATTGACACGGATAAAATTCAGATCAAACTGACCGTTCGGTCCAAATACTTCCTCTACCTCATCGCCTTCATTTTTACGAAGAAGACCATGATCTACGAACACACAGGTAAGCTGTTTTCCGATTGCACGGGAAAGCAGACCTGCTGCCACTGAAGAGTCCACGCCACCAGAAAGTGCCAAAAGGACTCTGCCATTTCCGACTTTTTCACGGATCTCTTTAATCGTATTTTCCGCAAATGCATCCATTTTCCAGTCGCCTGCACATCCACAGATGTTGCGAACATAGTTAAAGAGCATTGTCTTGCCCTCTATCGTATGCAGAACTTCCGGGTGGAACTGGATCGCATATAAATTTTTCTCCGGATTCTCAGCGGCTGCCACCGGACAGTCAGCAGTATGCGCACAGATGTTAAATCCAGGAGCTGTTTTTGAAATATAATCAAAATGGCTCATCCAGCAGATCGTCGTCGGCTGTACACCTTCGAATAATCTGGAATTAGGATCTACAAACACCTCTGTTTTACCGTATTCCTGAACCTCTGCACGTTCTACTTTTCCGCCGAGGATATGCTGCATCAGCTGTGCACCGTAGCATAATCCAAGTACCGGAATGCCGAGTTCAAACAGTTCTTTTGTATAAGTAGGTGCGCCCTCCTCATAACAGCTGTTCGGACCACCGGTAAGGATGATTCCTTTCGGATTCATCTCTTTGATCTTCTCGATATCTGTTTTATAGGAATAGATCTCGCAGTAAACATTGCACTCTCGCACACGACGAGCGACAAGCTGGTTGTACTGACCGCCGAAATCTATTACAATGACAGTTTCTCTGTTCATTGAAATCCTCCTTCGTAAGCTGTATCAATTCATTGATTTTCTATGTCATTAACCTACATTATATAATACACCGGCGACACATCGCAAGTGTTTTCCAGAGATAGTCATCCTGTCAGCAGAAATTTTCAGCTGCAAATAAGCGTCTTTGTTGTAACTTATACACAACGGCTTCCTTTTATTCTCTACAACAGTGTCATTTTTTCTGCCGGATTACCATTCATATAATACCGGTGCAAAAACAGTTGACTTCCATAAAATATTTATCACGAAATAAACACTCTAAGGGAAAATCGTCAACCACCGTAAATACGATAACACTCTTATAACAACATTTCCTCTATAAAAGTAATGCAAGACACTATACGATTTCTGCAAATACCTCATGTCAACCGTATCACTTCCTGCTCCAGCTTCACATTATGTTCTAACATATACGTTACCGTTTCTTTATACAAATCCTTCTGTTGCAAGGTTTCCAGCCGCTTTCTGTCATTGTCTGTAAGCGGCTGTAATCCCTTATCATACGCAGGATTTTTCAGTTCTTCCGCCGACATATGATATAGTGCAAATGGAATCCCCGTTGCATTACATAGATTTTCATGAATAAAAAATCCGCCAGCATCAATATCTCCAAAATGTAGATACTCAATGCTTAGATTATCTCGATAAACCGTTTTCAAAAATTCCCGCTGAAACCGATTTGCATATCCTCCGAGATAAAAATATACGGTATCCCGTTCCTGACAACGAAAATAGGATGTTTTGTTTTCCACTGTAACCAGACGCTGATCCCGTACTTTTATGTAATCCAATTTCTCCAGATCCTTCGCACAAAATTCAATTCCTCCCGGCAACAGTGACAGATTCAGTTCTTTTCCACCGATTCCAATCGTAACGCAGCCTTTGATGCAAAGTGTCGGCTCCTCTTTCAAAATGCCATATTCCAAAAGAATCTCATCTGCAAGCTCATTTTCCTGACAGGGCTGCTGACGGTATTCCCGAATCAGACTGCACACGGTTCCCAATGTATTCTCTTCAAAATACTTGGAACTGCCATAGATTTTCATAGATGCTTCCCGCAGATACAGCATTTCCCGATTCTTTTCTATAAAAACAAGGGCACGGAACACATCCTCCGTTTTCTGATAATTGTCCTCTTTTTTATTTCCATAATCAGATGGAAGTTTTCGCCCGGCAAGGCATGTCCGAAGCTTCCCACACTCTGCAGATACGATCGTCGTCTGACCATCATACTGCTCAATCAGTTCCTGAATCCGCTTTAATTTCGTATCTTTTGATACATATTGGAACTGTTCTGCAAGATACGCTTCTGCCTCTGTAATCTTCTCGTCATTCAGATAAATAACCGAAATCTCTGTGCTGTATTTTTTTTGCTCATAAAAAATAAAACCTTTTTCACGATAGTATTCTGCCGCTTCATTGATAGCGGCAATCTTGTCCGGATTGCCATTTGGCTTGGAATATTCCCTGTATAAAGCAGATGGTTTTATCTGTGTCCGACGGTTAATTTTTTCTGCTCCACGGTCTTTTTTACTTTTTCGGTAGTTTTCTACAAGTTTTAGTAGAAGGTCTTTTTTATAATTTTCTGGCATGGTCTTTTATTTTCTCTGTATCCTGTATGGTTGTTTTGTTATATTCCTGTTTTTACTATATTCTCCTGATGTCATCAAAAATCTTGTTAAATACTCATATAAAATGCAATGATGTTTATTTCTCTATAACATTCTGATAATTTCTGTCTAATATTAGATGCAATAAAAAAGCAGCGTTGTTACCTTATATTATATCATCAATACTTAAGAAACAACTCTGCCTTTTCTCACTTATTTTCATACCACATTCTATCAACATTGCAAAAATGGTCATTGAAGATTTTTCACACACCACTTACCCTGCCATCAACGCAATTGATGAGATACACCGTTATAGAAATATTTTCTCCAGACTTATCTATCCATGCTGATGCAAATATTTTTCTCTGGTAGCAAGTCCACCACGAATATGGCGCTCCGACTTGTTGACATCCAATACTTTCCGCGTCTCTGCTGCCATGGAATAATTGATCTGTTTTAATCGCTCGGTTATATCCTTATGTACCGTTGATTTGCTGATTCCAAACTGCTTCGCTGCCTGACGAACCGTTGCATTGTTTTCAATAATATAGCGTGCGATCTCCATAGCTCGTTCTTCAATATAATCTTTCACATACATCCTCGCGTCGTTTGCTTTTTTACAATGTATGCGTAAGACTTTTAAACTATACTATATTATTAACACAAAAGATTTCCTATTTTATAAGGTACATATATCTTCCACCTCCTTGTACCATTTAAAAATACAATTCTATATTTATCTACAAATCTACCTATTTAATCCTCCCCCGGCCAGTATCTCTCAACCAGTCGCATCATATTTTCCCTTCCAACCGGATTCATGGTATGGAGTCTGACCGGATAAAAAAGTTCATTTTCTGCCAGCCAGTCCAGCAGTTTTATCCCATCTCCGCCATCATAAGCAAAATCTCCCAGATCATGGTCGCAGTCTATAACAGAAATTGATTTTTCTGCTGACACAATGATTCTTTTTGCTTCATTTACACTCTTACACCAGGTATATCCTTCCGGTGCAGGACGCAGATCATCTAACCATATTTTCACATCATCCACCTCCAGATAAAAGTATTTACTATTTCCAAAGTTCTATATACAGTTTTCTTTGACTCGTTTTTTAACTTACTTGACTCTGTCTAAAATATCTTTCATTTTCAAAATTCCATGTGCGGTTTTCATTAACTCTTTTTTTGACTTACTTAACGTTGCCTAAAAATATCTTTTATTTTCAAAATTCTATGTGCGATTTTCTTTGATTCCGCTTTTTCACAGACTCCTTTACGCTATCTTTTTTGCCCTTCTTTATCTGATCTCTCCTTTTGATATCCATATAATAAGAGAAGACAAAGAAAACCTCCAACTGCTGCCTTCTCTGCCTTCCAAAAATTACTCCTCATTATGCAAGTATTGTCCAATCCATCGCTCTGCCGTCAAACGTTACTCGCACTCACTGATTATCTCATATGCATCTTCCAGTGCATCCAACGCTTCTGTCAGCGTATCGATCTTTTCTTCCAGCTCGCCGTCTTCTTCACATTCGCTGATGAATTCTGCAAGCTCATCTTTCAGCTGTTCCAGATATGCTGTAATCTTTTCCTGTTTTTCTTTTTTATCCACAATGTTTTCGATAGGTGTTATTTTTTTCATACATATTTTCCTGCCTGTTTATAAGATTCGTCTAAAGTTTTCCTTTTGTTCAATTTTCATAGGTTCTTCGACACTATCATTTAAAATATTCCTTATAACCTGACATTTCCTTTCTTTCATTATTAATTTTTTTCTCTGGCATCTGCCAGTATCACTTCCGCGATCATCTCTGCTGCAATCTTTGAACCACGTTCATTTGGATGATATCCGTCTTCCATATACAACTCTTCTGTATCTGCAAGCTCATAAAATCTCTGTCCCACGTCTGCGATCAGCGCTTCAGTCTGCTCTGCTGCCTCATGATAAGCTTCGTACATAGCATGATGCATTTCATCATAATCCAGCCCTGAAGATTCCAGCTGTTTTCCATCTTTTTTATAAGCCCATGTGGCATACAGCACCGGCGTCGCCCCATTTTCACGAATCTGCCTACATAATTCAGATACGCTGTTCAAAAATTTTTCCTTTGTTTTTACCGGCCCGTTGCTCATTTCCTGCAAAACCACATAATCCCATTTCTGGTTCTGCAACGCTTCCTGTGTGCGTCCTCCCATTTTTGTTTTTGGATTCAGCTGTTCGGCCAGCCGGGCGCCGCCGCGGGTGTGCTGTACAACTTCCGCTCCAGTCAGCTCTGCCAGCATTTTGGGCATCTCATTTACAAATGTAAAACTGTTACCAAGCATTAGTATTCGCATGATCCATATTCCCCTCTATCTTCTTTTTCATAATACAGTTTTCGATAATCCATCGGTGTACATCCTGTTCGTTTTGTAAATATTTTTTTAAAATGGCTTACATTATCATATCCCAGCTCATATGATATGTTTTCAATACTCATTGTTGTACTTATTAACATCCATTTTGCTTCACATATTTTTCGATTAATCAGATAGTTAATGGGAGAAATAGAAAAATATTTTGAAAATTCATGGGATAAGTGACTGCTGCTAATATGAAAATGCGTTGACACATCATCCAACGTCAACGGCTTCATATAATTTTTATTTAAATAAAGCATAATGTCCTTGGCAAACTCCGGACATGAATCCGGTATAATATTTTCTTTATTTTTCTGCAACTCATATAATAATCCCAATAAAGAAGCAGATACCAGCTGACTGACGCCATACATCCGATGTTGATCTATCTCATAAAGCTTCTTCATCTCTTTTACGATACAGTCTACAAAAGAAAGATGTTCCTTTAATGAAATCACTTTAAAATTCTGATCTTTCGACAGATGATTTGCCGGAAATCCTTCAAGTTCAAAATGATTCATATGTAATACCCATATTCGTGTCGGATAATCATCACTGGAATTTACGGCATGAAGTGTGTTAGGATTTACAATGACCACTTCTCCTTCTTTTGCAGTAACTGCATTCATATCTATTTTGTAATAAGCAATCCCTTTTTCAATGTATGCTATTTCCAGTCTGTCCTCATGTAAATGAAATGGATAATTCCATCCAAACCGATCATGACTGCAGGAAATCCTTAACAGCTCCGGCATTGTACTGTCTTGAAAAAAATGTTTTTCGCTGTTAGAGTACGTATAACAAAACATACCCATCCCTCCTTAGTCTATGTATATTACCCTTAATGTAAACTCTGTCTTATTTTAAATCAATTTTATAGACTTTTAAATACTTTTCACGTAAATCTTTCTTCATTATATATTATCTGTATCTGACAGATTAAGGTCTTTTTTATACACTCCAAAAATCTCTATGCAAGATATTTTCCACAAAAAGACAATATAGCAAACCTTTTTTGCAAAATATTCATATATCCAAGACAAGATAGCACTTTTCGTCTGCAAGATAATTTAAAAAATGTTTTAAACTTTTACTTATTTCCAGAAAATCATTGATTTTATTGCAGGATTTTTTCCGTTTCATGCAAGATTTTTCACATGAATCAACAAAAATATCTATTCTGTTTCGCAATATACTTTCATCGCTCTGCAAGATAGATTCTGTTATCAAAATATCGAATTTACTATAATAGACTCAACAAGAAAACAAAAATGTATGGAGGAGATTAATATGAAACCAGATATCTATGATTTAAGAAGTGCGATTGAATTTTTAAAATCACAGCCCGGAGAATACGCAGAAACAGATGTTGAAGTTGATCCTTATTGTGAGATTACTGGAGTTTATCGATATCTTGGAGCTGGTGCCGTAGTTCAGAGACCTACAAAAAAAGGTCCTGCTCTGATGTTTAATAATATTAAAGGATATTCAGATGCACGCTGTCTCATCGGTATTCTTGGTTCCAGACAGAGAACCGCAAACTTATTCGGCACAACGCCAGAAAATTTATCATATTTCTTAAAAGATTGTGCAGAGCATCCTGTATGGCCTGTAGAAGTTCCTCGTAGCGAAGCAAAACAAACGATAACACATTATGCAACAGAACCGGATTTTGATATCCGTAAATATGTTCCGGCTGCTCAGGCAACACCAGAAGATGCTGGTCCTTATCTGACTCAGGGACTTTGCTACGCTTCAGATCCGGAAACCGGAGAATCTGATGTAACAATTCACAGAATGTGTATTCAGGATAAAGATACCATTTCGTTTTATATTGTACCGGGTGGCCGTCACATAGGTGTCTTTTTTGAAAAAGCCTGCAAAATGAATATACCATTAAAGATGTCCATTAACATCGGTCTGGATCCTGCCATTTATGTAGGCGCATGCTTTGAGCCACCAACAACACCTCTTGGTTACAATGAACTTGGTGTAGCAGGCGCAATTCGTCAGGAACCGGTTAAGATTACTGCATGCCCATCTATTCCTGAAAAATGTATCGCCAATGCAGAATTCGTAATTGAGGCTATGCTGCTTCCGAATGAAACAATTGCAGAAGATTATACAACGCATTCAGGAAAAGCAATGCCTGAATTCCCTGGCTATACAGGTCCAGCCCTTCCGAAACTCTGCAAAATGAAAGTTATTTCTGTATCTTACAGAGAACATCCTATCATGCAGACGATTATCGGACCGAGTGAAGAACATGTTTCCCTTTGCGGTCTTCCGACAGAAGCATCCATTATTAAAATGATCGACACTGCTCTTCCCGGCCGATTAAAAAATGTATATGTATGCTCCTGTGGAACTGGAAAATTAATGGCAATCTTACAGGTAAACAAACGTATGCCAAGCGATGAAGGCAGACAAAAACAAATGGCATTACTTGCATTCTCTGCATTCTCAGAATTAAAAGAAATTATCCTTGTTGATGATGATGTTGATCCATTTGATTATGAAGATGTTATGTGGGCAATGACCACTCGATTTGAAGGAGATAAAGACATCGTATTTATTCCCGGTATTCGCTGTCATCCACTTGATCCATCTCAGACGCCAGAATACAACCAGCTTCTGGAAGATGTAGGATGTACATGCAAAACAATTTTTGACTGCACTGTTCCATATAGACTGAAATCTAAATTTGAAAGAGCAAAATTCATTGAGCTTGATCCCAAAAAATGGTTTCCAGACCTGTAAGTCTTTACTCAGAGGGACTTTGATCCCTTCCAATTTAAAATGTACTCACGGAATCTTTTTAAACGATTCCGAGAGTATATCATAAAGTCAGGAGGAAAAACACGTGAAAATTAAAAAAATACAGATTGTCGGTATTGTACTTTCGGCTATTTTATTTATAGCCATTATGATGATACCGGTCAGTGATGCATTTCCTGTTACTGCACGAAATACACTGGCATTATTGGCTGTGACAATCATCTTTTTGGTTACTGAAGTTCTGCCTATCGGCATTACCTGTCTGGGCTGTGTTGCTCTAATGGTTGTTTTAGGTTGTACCGACAGTATTTCGACTGCATTATCTGGTTATACGAATAAAGTAGTATGGTTTGTTATTGCTTCCTTTGGTGTTTCAGAAGCACTTGTTTCTGTACCCATAACACAGAGATTACTTGTATTTTTAATGAAAAAATTTGGTAAAAACTCCAAATTACTTCTGTTAGCGATCATGGTATGCTCAGCAGTGCTCTCTTCTGTTATTTCATCTGTAGCTGCTGCTGCCGTATTTATTCCAATCGTTATGAAATTTGCTGATATTTGTGAAAAAGAAGACGATCGAAAACGACTTCTCCGCTGCTATATGATCGGTCTTCCGATTGCATCCAGTCTTGGCGGCATGATGACACCTGCCGGCTCAGCTGTTAGTATGCTAGTCATTAACCAGTTAGAAATGCATACCGGAATCGCCATTCCATTTGTGCAATGGATGATGTTTGGTATCCCCGCATGTGTAATCATGCTTCCGATTACATGGTGGATTGTAACACATATTCACAGACCACCTGAAATCACACCAGACAAAATCAAAACGTATATTGAAGATATTACCGTTAAAGAAAGTTTTACCAAAAAGGAGATTTACGTATGTGTTGTTGTTCTTGTAATGTTAGTGCTCTGGATTTTAAGTTCCTGGTATCCAGTACTTGATATTACAATCGTTGCATTGATTGGAACCATGTTTTTCTTCCTTCCAGGATTCCAGATTCTTACCTGGAAGCAGTTTGAAAAATGTATCGGATGGAATGCATTTATTCTGCTTGCAACAATGATCTCTATGGGTGCTGTTATTTCTTCAAGTGGTTTGGGGGCTTGGATCTCAAGTGTACTCTTCCCGTCAGGAATATCATGGTCCCCATATGTAATTCTCTTATTTATTGCAGCAACAACATTCCTTCTCATGATTCCTATCCCAGTTGCACCTGCACTGGTTGGAATGTTATCTGCATCCTGGTGTGCCTTTGGAAATTCCACAGGATTATCTCCATATATCATTATGGTAGCTGTCGGTCTGGTTGTTGCAAACTGTAATTTCCTGCCACTAGATACCGTACCGGTTATGACATATTCTACTGGTTCGTACAAAATGTTTGATATGACAAAATGCACAGCGTTAAATCAGTTAATCATGATTTTCTTCTTGCCTGCAATTGTTTGTATCGTAGGTATGATTCTGAAATTATTTTAATAATAACTCGATTATATTTACAACCCTCATATAAATCCCTACTCTTTTTTAAAGGAAATGACTTCGTTACCAGTCATTTCCTTTTTATGTTATTCTTACTTAAAATTAAAACAAACTGCTATTTTTTGATTGCATCATCCAATTCAGATCCTATCTTTACCCTCTGCTCACACATGCCTTCACAATGACCACGATTCCAATAATGATCAGAATCGGAACCAGAAAATGAATCACACCGCCCACCAGCGCTGCCAGCAGGATCAGAATAAACGGCAGTAAAATTATAAATCCAATAATCTTTACGATGCTCCACGCTGCCCGAATGGCAAACATTAATAATTTTCCAAAAACTGCTATCATAAGAATTGCAAATAATAATGTCAACATTTCAATATCCTCCTTTTCTGCTACATACTCTTGGCAACATACTCAATAAAATAACAAGAATATATGATTGGTATTTTCCAAAACAGGCATTGCAATCATTCCTGATATTGCTTTCTGTTAATGGTTCTTCTAAATGATATTACAGATTAAAATATATGCAGCAATTCAACTATACTACGCACAAATATCATCCGAAAGCTGCAACCCCTGAAACAGATCGCCCAGCGTAAATTTCAGTGATTCCTGTTCTTCTGCGATTGCTTCCGCATACACCGGATTAAGCTGCAGAACCTCTTCCCGCTCCATCTTTGCAAACAGTAATGCGGTATTGTATGCATCTGACAAACCGTCATGTTCCTGTCCTTCACTGATAATGTCAGCAGCGATCAGAGCTTCTGACAGTTTATAGCTGCGTCTGGAATTCATTTTTTCCCCGAACGTTTTCTGACAGTCGATCCATGTATCCAGAAGCTCGTCCATACCTTTGATGGAAATCTGTTTTGCTGCTAGCTCATTTCGGATCTGTTTTTCATCCGTACGGCTCCAGGATACGGCTCTGACTTCGCCTTCCGGAAACCAGTCCATAAATTCCTGAAATACCTTTTCCACATCCTGTGCATCTTTCACATCTATTTTTCCAATACCTGTCAGATGGTGGATAAATGTGTCGATCTGACCATATGCAGGGGCTACATATCGATTAAATGTATCAAGAACTTCATATTTTTCATCCAGAAGAGTGGCACCGACCTGAATAATCTCCGTTCCCAGTTTAAAGCTTTCTGTTCTTCTGTTTTTTGCCACTTTACACATTTCCAGATCAACAACTACATACTTGCACATTTTTTATCTCCTCCCAGATGTATATTTTAAAATTTTTAGATTCAAACACGGTATTTTACCTTTTACCGTTTACAGAAAACGCAACGTTTCAACTTCGCATTTCCAGTTTCCTCATCTGTTGAACATTCAACGATTCTCTCATTGAACTCATCTTACCATGCAAAGAAAAATCTTTTTTTCGGAAATCTTTAAGATTTGCGAATATTTATTTTTACAACCCTTATGTCTAAAAACATTTTGTCATTTATATCAAACTGTTGCAAATACTACGTTTTGTCGTTAAATATATACGGTTCAAAGTATTAACTTTTTAACGCTATTACGAATAATATTAACGATATAAGCTACAACTATTGAGAGAGATATTTTAATAATAACAGTAATGGTGATAAATTTATGATTGATGTATTAGAACGTATAACCACTTATAGAAAACAAAAAGGCTGGTCAGAATATCAGCTTGCCCTGAAATCCGGTTTGACGCAATCTACCATTTCTTCATGGTATCGTAAAAATATGCTTCCGTCCATTCCATCACTAGAGAAAATTTGCCTTGCTTTTGGAATAACGATGTCACAATTCTTTGCATGCGAGGAAGATGAATTTACATTGACACCCAGACAACGAAAATTGTTGGATGCATCCCTGCCACTTACCGACGAGCAGCTACAGGCAGTTATTGAATTGTTTACTGTAATGTAACATATCTTATAAATATACGAATATCTATTTTACCAGTATTTCGGTGTCGGCAAATAATCCCTCAAATATATTTTCCATACGAATATATTGATATTCTTATATAAACTCCCCATTGTTTAAACTCTTATATAGACAAACAAAACTATTGTAGAAATCTTTCTTGCAAATACTGGTTTTTCAAGAGAAAAACAGTCCCTAAGACAATGATCTAAAATATCCTTGTCCCAGAGACTGTTTTTATTTATCAAATATTTAATCCAACCATATATCTTATGTTTAGATATCAATAAATCCTCGCTAAAATAATAAGTACTCTCTGTCCTTAAATTTCAGTACATTTTTACTATTTGATCCGCAATGTCCGCATCGCATTTAAGATTGCAAGAACCGCTACACCTACATCCGCAAAAATTGCAAGCCACATATTTGCGATTCCCACAGCTCCCAGAAGCAAAACAAGAAGCTTAACCGTGAGTGCAAATACGATATTTGCCCTGGCGATCCGCAGGGTTTTTCTGGAAATCCGGATGATCGTTGCGATCTTGTCAATATCATCATCCATCAGTACCACATCTGCTGCCTCAATGGCTGCATCTGATCCCATACTTCCCATAGCGATACCTACATCGGAACGCATGATAACCGGTGCATCATTGATGCCATCACCTACGAATGCAAGCTTGCGTCCATCCGTCTCTTCTGAAAGAAGTTTCTGTACTTGATCAACTTTGTCGCCCGGAAGGAGCTGACTGTAAACCAGGTCAATACCCACCTGCTCAGCAACGGATTCTGCGACCTCTTTGCGGTCGCCGGTCAGCATAACGGTACGGTTGACCCCAAGACTGTGCAGATGCTCCAGCGCTGTTTTCGTACCTTCTTTGATAGAATCTGCGATCAGAACCCAGCCAAGGAATTCATTTTCCCGGGCTACATATACGATGGTTCCCACTTCTGTGCATGGTGTATAGGAAATGCTATTGTCGCGCATCAGCTTTTCATTGCCGGCATAATATGCCACGCCGTCGATCATGATCTTCACACCGCTTCCGGCGATTTCTTCATTTTCAGAGATCTGCTCCAGATTCACCTCTCCCTCATAGGCTTCACGAATGGAGATTGCGATAGGATGGTTGGAAAATCCTTCACACAATGCCGCATATTTTAATACAGTATCTTTCTGCTCTTCCGGCCATACTTTCTGAACTTCGAAGCATCCCTGGGTCAGCGTACCTGTCTTATCAAAGACAATTGTATCGGTTTTTGCCATCGCTTCCAGGAAATTGCTTCCCTTTACAAGGATTCCTCGTCTGGATGCGGCTCCGATTCCGCCAAAGAAACTCAGTGGAACAGAGATTACAAGGGCACACGGACAGGAAACTACCAGAAAGATACATGCTCTCTGGATTGCTTCAGACACACCGCCACTCATAAAGATACTTCCAAATACTGCCAGCGCAGCTGCTATAATAACAACCGCCGGTGTGTAGTATTTTGCAAATTTTGTAATGAAGTTTTCCACATGGGCTTTCTGGCTGCTGGCATTTTCCACCAGTTCCAGGATCTTTGCAACAGTACAATCATCAAATTCCTTCGTTGTCTGTACATGCAGAAGTCCACTGGTATTGATACATCCACTGAAAATCTCATCGCCAACATTTACGGTTCGTTTCACAGACTCTCCGGTCAGCGCTGCCGTATCCAGAAGGGAGGTTCCCTTTACTACGATTCCATCCAGCGGAACTTTCTCGCCCGGTTTGATCACGATGACTGTTCCGATCTCCACATCATCCGGATCAACCTGTTCCAGTTTACCGTCCAATTCCACGTTGGCATATTCCGGAGCAATGCTCATCAGATCTTTGATAGACTCTCTGGAGCGGTTGACAGCATAGCTTTCAAACAGCTCGCCCACCTGATAAAACAGCATCGCTGCCACACCTTCGGAACATTCCCCGGTACAGAATGCTGCAACAGTAGCAATACACATCAGAAAACGTTCATCCAAAAAACGTCCATGCCCGATATTTTTAAATGCATGGATAAATACATCATAAGATACCAGAACATACGGAATCAGATACAACACAATCGGAAGCCAGATGCCGGAAACATGTTCGTATACTCCAAGCTTATCAAGCAACAGCAGCGGAAAATAAATGATGGCTACGAGGATCAGCCGGTTTCTGATTTTTTTCTGTTTTTTTGTCATACTAATCGCCTCTTACTTCTATACGATTTTAACTGTTTTTATCTGTCTTCTGTTTTCCTTACGAACAACTGAACTTCGTTTACCTGTATTCAGTTTTATTGGTTCAGGAAACAAGAAAGATTCATAAATGCAGCATCCGCAACTGAACCCTGCAATAATTTCATATTGTTAAAGTTTATTTTCTGCGTAACTGTATCATTTTTACAGATCGATATGCGCTCCATCATCAATTTTACTAAGACACTTATCTGCTTCTTTTACGATTTCGTCAAATCTTTCGTCATCTGCATCCAGCATCAGTTTCTGTGTAAGAAAATTCAGGGAAGCATCGTTTACTCCATCAATTTTTTTAATCAGCGCTTCCATCTTTGCAGCGCAATCTGCACAGTCTACATCTACAACTTTAAATTTTTTTTTCATTTTCTTTTCCTCCATTTTCTCATTCACATACTCTCAGAATCCTGAAAAACTCCGTGAGTGTTTTTTACATAACAGGTTGAGTACTGAGTTCCTTCTCTTTTACTCATTAATATGATCCATTCCCTGACTCAGTATCGTATTCACATGATCGTCTGCCAGAGAATAGATAACGCGTTTTCCGTCTTTCCGGCTTTTTACCAGATTGGACTGTTTGAGTACCCGAAGATGATTGGACACTGCCGGCTGATTCATTTTCAACAGATCCGCCATATCACAGACGCATAATTCTGATACAGAGAGCAGATAGAGGATCTTGATCCGTGTAAAATCGTCAAACATCTTGAACAGGTTCGCAAGATCATGAAGTTTGTCATCATCCGGGACTACCTGTTGGACTCTGGTAACATCATCTTTATGGACAACTTCACAGCATAAATCTTTTTCTTCCATCTCTTACCTCCTTTCATCATATCATTATATAATGATATGATTATATTATTCCTTGTGCAGGCAATTGTCAATAACAGTATTGCATATTTTTCTCAATAAATTCTGATAGAAAAACAATTGCAGCGCAGATTTTTCATACACAAAATCTGCGCTGCAATTGTTTTTCTTATTTTCATTCAATGCCATGAACAAAAACCGTTCATGCGCAACATTCTCTGTCCGTCGGCCATGCAAGCGCATTTACCGTCTTGCACGTATCAGATCACATAGTTATCTCCGCTGTTATTTTGATCTAAAAGATCCTGTAATGTTATATTGTCAAAGTAATCATTGATCACTTTTTCAAATCCTTCCCACATCTTCAGCGTCTTACACTGTCCTGCGCGTTCACAGGTGTTTGGTTTGCGATCCAGACAGGCAACCGGTGTCAGCGGACCTTCCGTAATTCGCAGAATACTTCCGATCGTATACTCTTCCGGGCTTTTCCGAAGACGGTATCCGCCGCCTTTTCCCCTCAGTGCTTCAAGGAAATCATTTTTGCTCAATATAGAAACGATCGATTCCAGATATTTCTCTGATATTTCCTGACGCTGTGCAATATCCATCAGCGGCATATAATGTCCCGTATTGTTCTCAGCCAGATCCAGCATCACACGAATCGCATAACGTCCTTTTGTTGATATTTTAACCATAGTAAACCTACCTCCCATTTACCTATTAATTTTATCACATTTACAGGTAAATGCAAGATAACATATGATTTCGGTATGACTTTTACTGTTGGCGTAAAATCATCTTTTTCCAATACAATAATCATTTAACACTTACGGCATTCACATTCTATGGACGATGTGTCATCTGTACAAATCGGAAATTTGCTCTGCAAGCGCTTCCTACAGATCAAATACCTGTTTAATGCTATCGTAATGCAGGAAAATCCCCTGTGCTGCCAGTCCGTCAATCTCTTCTTTTGTTGCAAGGGCAAACTCTGCTGTCTCCGCAGTCTGAAGAACAACATCTTTTTCTTCGAAATCTTTTTCGAAGCGATAGATATCTACAAAATAGTTATCTCCCTCTCCCGGATTTTCTCTCTTATAAGAAAAGAGATAACCTCCTTTGCATCCTGCCACATCCAGCCCTGTCTCTTCCAGTACTTCCCGTCTGACTGCATCTGCGGATTCTTCTCCGGCCTGCACAGCTCCGCCGGAAACTTCCCACCAGCCCGGCGCCCATGCTTTCGTCATCACACGTTTTGTGATCAGGAATTTTTTGTCCGGCCGCACGATTACGCCAAGTACCGTCAGATGATATTCATCATCCTTTAAGCACCAGTCGTTTCGTTTCATGGTGCGTCCTGTTTTCTGTTTGTTTTTATCATAGATATCCCAAAATTCCATTGTTCTTTATCCTCGTTGTATTCTTTTTTAGCGAGCATGTTGACACGCTTGCGCTCATTGTATCACGAATCCAATTTAAGGTAAACTTTAAAACAAATCCAGCATACTGTCCAGATAAACTGCTTCCCTGATATTTAACTGGTACTCTGGCTTTACCATATAGTATAAAAGAAACTCCAATACAATTGCGCTGCCAAGCCCACGTCCTTCGATTTTAAAATTGGAAAATCCCATGGGCAGGTAGATTTTCTGAATATCTTCCACGCTGATGAAGCCCGGATTTTTCATTGCTTCTGAAAAACGGTAACCATATGCAGCGTTCGGTGCTATGCAATGATGATCCGGACAATTTTCTCCCAGATTCTGACGACTGACTGTTTCATAACAGTTTCTCCTGTCCTGACAGCCAAACCAGCAGCATTCGTTGCATAGGAATTCTACTTTATCCTTTTCCGAATCAGACAGCGTATTTAACTGTTCAAACTTCTTATTCAGACGGAAGTCCGGCACTACATAGCGGAATTCCTTCCGTTTTACTTCATCCACAAACATCGAAAACTCCGTCAAAACTTTTGTGGTGGATGAAACAAGGTAAAGCCCCGGATAGGTTTCTTTTAAATAATCCAGCAAGATGTCCGAATGAACGATAACTCCATTCTCCACACCGCTGTTTTTCTCAAATAACCGACACAGTTCATTACATTTTAAATCGACAAGATGTTCTTTTCCAAGCAAGGAATTGCTGAATGTCAGCCTTGCCGAAATCCCGTACTCCTGCATCATATCCAACACTTCCTGTGGGGTACATTCTCCATTACCAATGCGCCCGCCACCCCAGAGACAGTCTGTTGGTGCCCCATAGATGGAAGCGATGTCACACCAGTCATAAAAATATTCTCTATGTTCACGGAATAGTGGAAGAAACACGCGATACAGTTCCTGAAATTCAAATAAGCCCGGAAGATGGTAGTGAGCGATATCTTTTTTCTTATCCGACCGCTTCCACATGATGTTCCAGCCTGTCATGGATAAACTCCTTTACTTTTCCTTTTTCAATCTTCAATGCGACTGCCAGCTCACCGAAAAGATTTTCTTCTGCCATATGACAATAGCGCTCATCTTTTGCTGTCGGTCGTTTGCCATGAGCGAGACGTTCTTCTTTCCGCTGATGGATAGTGTTTAACATTTTTACCAGTTCCGTACAGTTACATTTCAAAAAACAAGCCTTATATTCTGTTTCCCGCTGTTTCTCATTCGTGATTGTAAGAATGCCGATCTCACGGATCTGATCAATCAGTTCCAATGCTTCTTTTTTCGTCAAAACAGCCCGCAGGATCACTTTTTGTCCATCTACCGGTGTAAACACTCTGCTTCTTTCTTCATAAAAGGGACGGAGAGTATAATATTCCCGCTCTTTTGACATCCCCGGAAGATCCAAAGGTCCGATATCTACAACCTCGCACACTCCTGTGCTGCCGTAAACAACAACATCTCCTACCTGAAACATACTACACATCCTTTCTGTCATTTTATTTTCCGCTTCGCCAGTACTTCCAATGTATAGTATACCCAATTTTTGAAACATTTGTAAGTCCGCGCCAAAAACTGTCAGATATTTCGTCGTTTTTTACAATACTTGCAAGAAACTAATTTCCTGTATAATTGGTAATTTGTCACAGCTAACTGATTATCCTTTTTGTGAAAGATGCCTCTATTTTATTGTGATTTTTGTACCCCATTCTGTAATCAGCCTCTCCAGGCGAAAGGCTGCATTCGCCGGGCTCGTAGAAGGGAGCTTTATGATTTCACGACCGGTATCAGGAAAAACATATTTTTTATACAGTTCACTGGCTTTGCCGCCATTAGCATAGATTTTCTGTATATTTGTCTTTTGCAAAAGACCCTGAATATCATTTACTACTACATCACGGATAGAACTGTCACTGGATCCGATGATCTGACAACTGGCGATCACATCCCAGATGGCAATATGATTCGCCAGCAGCATCGCTTTCTTTTCTTCTATCGTCTGCGGCACTTCCCAGTCCGTCAATGCTGCAAGCACTTTCCAGAAACGATTCTGAGGATGACCATAATAAAAGTGATTTTCTCTGGATTTTACAGAAGGAAATGTCCCTAGAATCAGGATTTTGGACCGCTCATCCCAAACAGGAGCAAAATTGTGTGTTACATTTTCATATCCTGACATGTTTTTATCTCCAATCAATGTTCTTTTTTTGTTCGTGAGCAACAATCGCCGTCCGCCAGTGATGTAAACATGTTGTCACACCTGCACTCATCATACAGACCATAATTAAATATGATTTCAAATCAAAGAAATGCCAGAATGGCCGGTAATCTTCATATCCCAGAATTCGTTTTGTGTTTTTTTCTTTACACAAAACTTTGTTTTCATTTGCGTTCTCCTTATGGTCTGAATACTTTTTTTAAAGATTACCTTACTATTTAATATATGTAAATAGCATGCTTCCAAAATTAAAGAAATATTTCTCTTTTATTCGTTATCAGCAAAAAACACCCTCCCGGCAGATGATCCGCCGAACAGGGTGTTCCAATCTAAATTTCCTTTTGTTTTGTCTTTTTCATGTATATTTTTACATTTATGCCAATGCGTTTGGCTGTTCTCCAGCCACTTCCACTTCTACCGGATAACCATGTACGCCATCTTCATAATGATGGGTCTGCTCAAGCATCATATCTTTGACTTTCATCAATCGGATCTGTGTGCTTCGCTCATTCTCATCCAGTTTCATGGTAATATACTTGATGCTTTCCTGTGTCTGTGGAATGATGACATGTTCCAGCGCATTTACACGACGTCTCGTTTTCTCAATCTCAGACGCCATGAGCTGGCAGGCTTTTTCCACTTCTGACAGGCGAAGCATATCCGGGAGGACATCCGCCAGAGATTTTACTGCTCCGTCCAGATCACTGGATGTATATGCAAATCCGTAAGAATAAATGTCATTTTCATCTGCAGTACGGGTCTTGTATTCAAAGACCGGAATATCCACACTCATAACATTTTTCTTTTTCATATTCAGATATACTTCCTGCTTTGGAAGCATCAGCGCTGTGTGAAGCCCTTCGTTTGACATGGAAGCTTTGGCTACGACAAAATTGGTATTTGCCGCTTTGATGCCCTCTTCCACTTGTAGACGAAGCTCCATATTTTCCCTGATAAGATCCAGGAACTGACGCATCAGTTCATCTCGTTTATCTTTAAGCAGCTTGTGTCCACGGACAGCCGTAACCAGTTTCTTTTTCAAACGGGTCAGCTCCATACGGGTAGGATTTACCTGCGTAGTTGCCACCTTCATCACCTCTCAATCTACGTTACATACCGATTCTGCTGCTATTCGGCAGCTTTATAATATTTATCCAGATATTTATCGTCGATACGTTTCAGTTCACTTCGTGGAAGGATGGAAAGCAGTTCCCAGCCGATATCCAGTGTTTCTTCGATATCACGATCCGTCGTATAGCCCTGAGAAATGTAACGGTCTTCAAATGCATCTGCAAATTTTGCATAGATGAGATCGATGTCTGACAAAGCGGCCTCTCCTAAGATGACCATCAGCTCTTTTGCCTCTTTACCTCTTGCATAAGCGGCAAACAGCTGGTTCATCGTATTGGAGTGATCTTCTCTTGTCTTACCTTCGCCGATACCTTTATCTTTCAGTCTGGAAAGTGACGGCAGTACATCGATCGGCGGCGTAACGCCTTTTCGATACAGCTCACGGCTCAGGATGATCTGACCCTCTGTGATGTATCCTGTTAAGTCAGGGATCGGATGAGTCTTGTCATCCTCCGGCATGGTCAGGATCGGAATCAGTGTGATACTTCCGTCTTTTCCATGCTGACGGCCTGCGCGTTCATATAATGTTGCAAGGTCGGTGTACATGTATCCCGGATAACCACGACGGCCCGGAACTTCTTTACGGGCTGCAGATACCTCACGCAGCGCATCTGCGTAGTTTGTAATATCTGTCATGATAACAAGTACATGCATATCTTTTTCAAATGCAAGATACTCCGCTGCTGTCAGCGCCATACGCGGTGTGGAGATACGCTCTACCGCCGGATCGTTTGCAAGGTTTACAAACATTACCGTTCTGTCGATAGCGCCTGTCTCTTTAAAACTTTCAATAAAGAAATTTGACTCCTCGAAGGTAATACCCATAGCAGCAAATACTACGGCGAACTGTTCGTCTTTGCCTCTTACTTTTGCCTGACGGGCAATCTGTGCAGCCAGCTGCGCATGTGGCAGACCGGATGCGGAGAAGATCGGCAGCTTCTGTCCTCGTACCAATGTGTTCAGACCATCGATGGCAGATACACCGGTCTGGATAAACTCTGACGGGTATTTTCTTGCTGCCGGATTCATCGGCAGACCGTTGATATCCATACGCATCTCTGGCAAAATATCAGGACCGTCATCAATAGGATTTCCAAGTCCGTCAAAGACTCTTCCCAACATATCGGCAGATACACCAAGCTGCATGCTGTGACCGAGGAAACGTACTTTACTGCTGTCCAGGTTGATACCGGTAGAGCTCTCAAAGAGCTGTACCAATACGTCATTTCCATTTACTTCCAGAACTTTACAACGACGTGTCTCGCCACTGGCAAGTTCGATTTCTCCAAGTTCATCATAAGTAACACCGGTTACTCCTTTGATCAGCATCAGAGGGCCTGCTACTTCCTGAATGGTTCTGTATTCTTTTGGCATTTAAAAGCCCTCCCTTCCCAGAGCGTCTGCAATCTCCTGATCCAGTTCGCCCTTTACGCTTTCATATTCTTCATCCAGCTGATCTTCCAGCGTGTATTTATAACGTCCGATCTTTTCACGGACCGGCAGACGGAGCAGTTCTGCAATATCTGCGCCTGATTTTAATGCTTCAGATGATTTCTCATAGTATGCAAGTACGAGACGCATCATCAGAAGCTGTTTTTTCAGAGAAGTATAGGTATCTACCTCGTGGAAAGAGTTCTGGTGCAGGAAGTCCTCACGTATAGAGCGGGCTGCTTCCATCTTCAGACGGTCTGACGGAGAAAGCGCGTCCATACCTACCATTTTTACGATTTCTTCCAGATTTGCCTCATCCTGAAGCAGTGTCATCATTGCCTGACGGCGTTCCATCCATTCCGGAGATACTTCTTTCTCAAACCACGGTGCAATATTATCCAGATACAGAGAATAACTGTTCAGCCAGTTGATCGCCGGGAAATGTCTCTTGTAAGCCAGAGCGGAATCCAGTCCCCAGAATACTTTTACGATTCGCAGGGTTGCCTGTGATACCGGCTCGGAAATATCTCCACCTGGCGGGGATACAGCGCCGATTACGGACAGGGCACCTTCTCTCTCGTCGGAACCAAGGTTGATAACATGACCTGCTCGCTCATAGAACTGTGCCAGACGGCTTCCCAGATAAGCCGGGTAGCCTTCCTCGCCCGGCATCTCTTCCAGACGTCCGGACATCTCTCGCAGAGCCTCTGCCCAACGGGATGTGGAATCTGCCATCAGCGCTACGGAATATCCCATATCACGGAAATATTCAGCAATTGTAATTCCTGTATAAA
>ERZ773103.1852-NODE-1852-length-21321-cov-3.285526_pt1 | contig 21321 bp, 18 predicted proteins | sample MGYA00511118_ERZ773103 | MGnify/ENA primary metagenome ERZ773103 (study PRJEB29015, sample SAMEA2737821) | human gut metagenome | biome: human gut; feature: human-associated habitat; material: faeces | place: China | collected 2012 ... | reverse complement strand
AAGGGCAAAACCGTAAAACATCGTCCCTGAGTATTCTCGCCATCGCTGGGGTGGAGCCGTACCAAGAGAAACCGGGCGAAGAGTATATGAACGAAGCCCAGCTGGCGCACTTCAAGCGTATTCTTGAAGCATGGCGTAATCAACTCAGGGATGAAGTGGATCGCACCGTATCGCACATGCAGGATGAAGCAGCTAACTTCCCGGACCCGGTAGACCGTGCCGCCCAGGAAGAAGAGTTCAGCCTGGAACTGCGTAACCGCGACCGCGAACGTAAACTGATCAAAAAGATCGAGAAAACGCTGAAAAAAGTTGAAGACGAAGACTTCGGCTACTGCGAATCCTGCGGCGTGGAGATCGGCATTCGCCGTCTGGAAGCGCGTCCGACAGCGGATCTGTGCATTGACTGCAAAACCCTGGCGGAAATTCGCGAAAAACAGATGGCGGGCTAATCCCCTGCTGCCTCACTCTCTGGCGGGAGTCTCTCCCGCCTGGTTCTGTTGTCCGTACCATGACTGACTCACGCTATATAGGGCGCTTCGCCCCCTCCCCCTCCGGCGAACTCCACTTCGGCTCTCTGATCGCCGCGCTCGGCAGCTACCTGCAAGCCCGCGCGAACCAGGGCATCTGGCGTGTTCGTATTGAAGATATCGACCCGCCGCGCGAAGTCCCCGGCGCCGCCGATACCATCCTGCGCCAGCTTGACCACTACGGTCTGCACTGGGATGGCGACGTGCTGTGGCAGTCGCAACGGCACGAAGCCTACCGCGAGGCGCTGACGTGGCTGGGCGAGCAAGGGCTGAGCTATTACTGCACTTGCACCCGCGCGCGGATCCACGCCGTGGGCGGGATCTACGACGGCCACTGCCGCGATCTCGGGTTGGGGGCGGAAAACGCCGCGCTGCGCCTGCGCCAAACCCGTCCGGTGCTGCAGTTTAGCGACCGTCTGCGCGGCACGCTCATCGCCAATGAGCCGCTGGCGCGTGAGGATTTTATTATCCACCGTCGCGACGGGCTGTTCGCCTACAACCTGGCGGTGGTGGTCGACGACCACTTTCAGGGGATCACCGAGATTGTCCGCGGCGCAGACCTGATTGAGCCGACGGTGCGGCAGATTTCGCTGTATCAGCATTTTGGCTGGCAGGCGCCGGATTACCTCCATCTGCCGCTGGCTCTCAATGGCGACGGCAATAAACTCTCTAAACAAAACCACGCGCCGGCGCTGCCGGAAGGCGATCCGCGCCCCGAAATCGTCCGGGCGCTCCGCTTTCTGAATCAGGCGATCCCCGAGGAGTGGCAGGCCCTGAGCATCGATGATTTACTCGCCCAGGCCGTCGCCAACTGGCAGCCGGCGAAAATCGAGCATTCTCAAATGGCTCCCGCTGAGCTATGATTAGCCGCTATTTTTACACTGTACAGTTGATCTGAAGTCCGTCTGACACTACGAGGTGCACCATTTTTACCCGAGTCGCTAATTTTTGCCGTAAGGTGCTAAGCCGTGAGGAGCGCGAGGCAGAAGCCGCCGTCGAACCAACGCCTATGACGGTGATCCCGCGTGAGCAGCATGCTATTTCCCGCAAAGATATCAGTGAAAACGCCCTCAAGGTCATGTACCGCCTCAACAAGGCGGGCTACGAATCCTGGCTGGTCGGCGGCGGCGTCCGCGACCTGCTGCTTGGCAAAAAGCCAAAAGATTTTGACGTTACCACCAACGCCACGCCGGATCAGGTACGCAAGCTGTTCCGCAACTGCCGTCTGGTTGGGCGACGTTTCCGCCTGGCGCATGTGATGTTCGGGCCGGAAATCATTGAGGTCGCCACCTTCCGTGGCCATCACGAAGGGCATACCACCGATCGCGTCACCTCCCAGCGGGGCCAGAACGGCATGCTGCTGCGCGATAACATCTTCGGCTCGATCGAGGAGGATGCCCAGCGTCGCGACTTCACTATCAACAGCCTCTATTACAGCGTGGCGGATTTTACCGTTCGCGACTACGTCGGCGGCATGAAGGATCTGCAGGACGGCGTGATCCGTCTGATCGGCAATCCGGAAACCCGCTATCGCGAGGATCCAGTGCGCATGCTGCGCGCGGTGCGCTTTGCAGCCAAGCTCAATATGACCATCAGCCCGGAAACGGCTGAACCGCTGCCGCGCCTGGCCGCCCTGCTCCACGATGTGCCGCCGGCGCGTCTGTTCGAAGAAGTGCTCAAGCTGCTGCAGGCCGGGTATGGCTACCAGACCTACATGCTGCTGCGGGAATACAGCCTGTTCCAGCCGCTGTTCCCGACCATCACCCGCTACTTTACCGAGCGCGGCGACAGTCCGATGGAGCGGATCATCAGCCAGGTGCTGAAGAATACCGATACCCGCATTCATAACGATATGCGCGTCAATCCGGCCTTCCTCTTCGCGGTGATGTTCTGGTATCCGCTGCTGGAGACGGCGCAAAAAATCGCTCAGGAGAGCGGCCTGGCGTACTACGACGCCTTCGCCCTGGCGATGAACGATGTGCTGGACGAAGCCTGCCGTACGCTGGCGATCCCTAAGCGCATCACCACCCTTATTCGTGATATCTGGCAGCTGCAGCTGCGCATGTCCCGTCGTCAGGGCAAACGCGCCTGGAAGCTGATGGAGCATCCGAAATTCCGCGCCGCCTATGACCTGCTGGAGCTACGCGCCGGCGCCGAGAACAACCACGAACTGCAGCGCCTGACCAAATGGTGGGGCGAATTCCAGGTCGCCGCGCCGCCGGCGCAAAAAGATATGCTCAACGACCTCGGGGACGATCCTGCGCCGCGCCGTCGTCACCGTCGTCCGCGCAAGCGCGCGCCGCGCCAGGGTAGCGCATGACTCTGGTCTATATCGCTCTTGGCAGCAACCTTGCTTCTCCACTGGAGCAGGTGCAGGCGGCTATCCGCGCCCTGGGCGAAATTCCGCACAGCCGCGTGGTCGCCGTCTCTTCGTTCTACCGCACGCCGCCGCTGGGCCCGCAGGATCAGCCGGACTATCTCAACGCCGCCGTTGCGCTGGAAACCGCCCTGCCCCCCGAGACGCTGCTCGATCATACTCAGCGCATCGAACTGCAGCAGGGGCGAGTGCGCAAAGCCGAACGCTGGGGGCCGCGCACGCTGGACCTCGATATCATGCTGTTTGGCGATGCTGTCATTAACAGCGAGCGCCTGACCGTTCCGCACTACGATATGAAAAACCGCGGCTTTATGCTCTGGCCGCTGTTCGAGATCGCCCCGGACCTTCACTTTCCTGACGGCCTGGCGCTGCGCGCCGTGCTGGATAATCTCGGCGCGGCAAAGCCCGCCAGCTGGTAATCCCCTCTCCCTTTTTTAGCATTTGCGGCGATCGTCGTAATCGGTTGCCCAAAATCATTGCCCCTCTGAATGCTGCTGTTAGAATGCCGGTTAATATGACTTTCATCATCAGGAAATGTTATGAAACCGACCACCATTGCCCTGCTGCAGAAATGCAAACAGGAAAAGAAGCGCTTTGCCACCATTACCGCCTACGATCACAGCTTCGCGAAACTGTTCGCCGATGAAGGCATAAATGTGCTGCTGGTAGGCGACTCGCTGGGAATGACGGTGCAGGGTCACGACTCCACCCTGCCGGTTACCGTGGAAGATATCGCCTATCACACCCGCGCCGTCCGCCGCGGCGCGCCAAACAGCCTGCTGCTTGCCGACCTGCCGTTCATGGCCTATGCCACCCCCGAGCAGACCTTTGCAAATGCCGCCATCGTGATGCGCGCTGGCGCCAATATGGTCAAACTCGAGGGCGGCGCCTGGCTGGCCGACACCGTGAGGATGCTGGCGGAGCGCGCGGTGCCGGTTTGCGGCCATCTTGGCCTGACGCCGCAGTCGGTGAACGTATTCGGTGGGTATAAAGTGCAGGGTCGCGGCGATGCGGCGCAGACCCTGTTTGAAGACGCGTTAGCGCTGGAGGCGGCGGGTGCGCAGCTGTTGGTCCTGGAGTGCGTGCCGGTTGAACTGGCGAAGCGCATCACCGACGCTCTGACCATTCCAGTGATCGGCATCGGCGCGGGCAACGTCACCGACGGGCAAATCCTCGTGATGCATGACGCTTTCGGCATTACCGGCGGCCACATTCCTAAATTTGCCAAGAATTTCCTTGCCGAAGCGGGCGACATCCGCGCCGCGGTGCGGCAGTATATTGCCGAAGTCGAATCCGGAGTCTATCCGGGCGAAGAACACAGTTTCCATTAAGGAGTCTTGTTGTGCTGATTATTGAATCCGTACTGCTGCTGCGGCAGCATATCCGCCGTCTGCGTCAGGAAGGTAAGCGTATCTCGTTGGTCCCGACGATGGGCAACCTGCATGATGGTCATATGAAGCTGGTTGATGAAGCCAAAGCCAGTGCGGACGTGGTGGTGGTCAGTATTTTCGTCAATCCGATGCAGTTTGACCGCGTCGACGACCTGGCGCGCTACCCGCGCACCTTACAGGATGATTGCGAAAAGCTGAACAAACGTCATGTCGACTTTGTCTTCGCGCCGACGCCGGCGGAAGTGTACCCCCAGGGTACTGAAGGCCAGACCTACGTCGACGTTCCGGGATTATCCACCATGCTCGAAGGCGCCAGCCGCCCGGGCCATTTCCGCGGCGTGTCGACCATCGTCAGTAAGCTGTTCAACCTTGTTCAACCAGACGTCGCCTGCTTCGGCGAGAAAGACTTCCAGCAGTTGGCGCTGATCCGCAAGATGGTCGCCGACATGGGCTACGACATTGAGATCATCGGCGTGCCGATCGTCCGCGCGAAAGATGGCCTGGCGCTGAGTTCGCGTAACGGCTACCTGACCGCCGACCAGCGCAAAATCGCGCCTGGTCTGTATAAAGTGCTGAGCGCGGTGGCGGAAAAGCTGGCCGCCGGCGATCGGCAGCTCGATGAGATCATCGCTATCGCTGAACAAGAGCTGAATGAGAAAGGCTTCCGCGCCGACGACATTCAGATCCGCGATGCCGACACCCTGCTTGAGCTGACCGATGCCAGCCAGCGCGCGGTGATCCTGATGGCCGCCTGGCTGGGGCAGGCCCGCCTGATCGACAACCGGATCGTCACGCTCGCTCAGTAGACAGCGGGTAAAAATCGGGCAATACTGCCCGGGCTTTTCTCAGGGCGGGCGCCGTGTCCGCTCTGCTACATTAAGGTTGAAGGGTAGAAGTTATGATGCGTAATATGCTGCAGGGCAAGCTCCACCGCGTAAAAGTCACGCAGGCGGACCTGCACTATGAAGGTTCTTGCGCCATTGACCAGGACTTCCTGGATGCGGCCGGTATTCTGGAGAATGAAACTATTCACCTCTGGAACGTCACCAACGGCAACCGTTTCTCCACCTACGCCATTGCCGCCGAGCGGGGCTCCCGGATCATCTCCGTTAACGGCGCCGCCGCGCACTGCGCCAGCGTCGGCGATATTTTGATCATCGCCAGCTTCGTTACCATGTCGGACGAAGAGGCGCGCAGCTGGCAGCCTAACATCGCCTACTTCGAAGGCGACAACGAAATGAAGCGCCAGGCAAAAGCTATTCCGGTACAGGTCGCCTGATGGCCGCGACGCTGCGCTCAGGCGCAGCGTCGGTATTACCCCTGCGGCTGGTTACTGATCAGCCGCGACATCGTCTCCAGCGAATCCGTGCGTAAGATATATAACCGCTTTAACAGAAACGGATTGTCCCCCGGCTTCACCTTCCCACGCACCGTCGTTACCGCCATATGAAACCCGGCGTCATTCGCCGCCTGCACCGCCGTAGCGTTATAGCCGCCGAAGGGATAGGAAAGGTAGAGAACGTGCGGATTAAACTGGCTCAGCGCCCGGCGCGAGCGGGCGAAATCAAACAGAATATTATGGTAATTGCGACTGAATAAAATCGGCCGCCGGCCGGCGTCAACCCGATGCAAGAAGTGAGTATGCGACTGAATATCAAAGACGTCCTGGATCTGGCGTAGCTCGGAAATGCTCATAAACTGCAGGGATTTCGGATCCCACTTCTGCGGATGGCGCTTAATACGCGAGGAGATAATAAACGCGGTGGCATGGAAACCGTACTGTTTCAGCACCGGATAGGCGTAGCGGTTCACCGATTTCAAGCCATCATCGAAAGTGATCGCCACCGCCCGCGCCGGGAGATTGATTTTATTACGCACATAGCCTTCCAGCTGATACAGGGTCAGCGTGGTATAGCCCTGATCGCGCAGCCAGGTCATCTGATTCGTGAAGGCGCGAACCGAGGTGGTGGTCGACGTATGACGAAAACGGGTGTTCTCTTCATCGCGCAGAATATGGTGATAGGTCAGCACGGGAATACCGTGATCCTCCTGCGCGTCCAGACTACTGACCCACGCCAGCCGGTCGCCAATGCGGATCTGAAACCAGGTCTGATTGAGCCGGTCCTTCAGCTTGCTGAGGATCGGATAGCGCAGATTGTTGGCCAGCGTGCCGAACGGCGCGCTGCTTACCGAGGGAGCGTCATAGAGCGGTGTATCTTTCCAGGTGAGTAAATTTTGGTTACTCAGCGGTTTATTAAGATCCCCCAAACGGTCCTCCACCCGCTGCTTGCCCTGCACCGGCTCGAGATGCCCTTTATCAATAAACCCGGTGCCAAAGCCGAAACGAAACTCATAGTAGTCAGCCGCCGTCGGGACGACTGCGAGGATCTGCCCGGCACGAACATTGCCGACGCTGACCACATGGTTTCCCACCTGCGCCCAGATGACCGCGTCTTCGGTGGTTTGCATATAGCGCACAGCCTTGCCCTGCTGGCTAAGCAGGCTGGCGGAGGCGCTGAGTGAGGTCAGGAAAAGAAGCAGGGTCAAAAATCGGGCAAGCATACGCATCAAACCGTTATACCATCAACGGCGGTTATTGTAACAAAAGCGGTATCTGTCCCGCTGCTTAATTTCCCCAGGCATCATGGCGCAACCGGAACGGGGGGTTCTTCTGCTGCTGATGCCACAGGCTGCTCACCATCGGCCCGCCCGCGCTGACGATCGCCTGGCGAAACGCCACGCTGCTTAACGTGCCTCGCAGGAGATACATTCGCTCAAGGAGTGGATAGCTGACGCCGGAGATCACTTCGCAGTGGGTATGTTTGTGGCTCATCAGCGCCGCGGCCCGATAAGGCGCCGCACCGGTTTTGTCAGTGAGAAAAATGACCCCGTCCCCGGAGTCGGTGGCATGCAGCGCATCGCACATCATCCGGCTCAACATATTGCTGCTGAGATTGCGCCAGTAATTGACCGCCCGGCACTGGGCCAGCGGACCAAACTTTTGTTCAAGACGATCCAGCATCTCCTGCGCCAGCTCATCGTGACAGGTAATGACCCATCCGAGCATGCTTCCCTCCTTAGCCAGCGAATAATGTAGCAAGGTGAAGATGACGTATCGGTGATGGGAGTCAAAGATAAGCGGTTAGCGCTTCGCATATTTACTTCAGGAAGCGCTAACCATGATGAGTATCAGCTACGCAGGCCGCGACCGCGCTGAATTAACGACCAGCACAGCAGATAGAAGGCGACAATGAACACCACCAGCACGGCGAAGGTGGTCGCCAGCGGGACGTCGTTGATACCGAGGAAGCCGAAGCGAAAACCGCTGATCATGTAGACGATGGGGTTCAGATGCGACAGCCCCTGCCAGAACGGCGGCAGCAGGGTCAGCGAGTAGAACACCCCGCCGAGATAGGTCAGCGGCGTCAGCACAAAGGTCGGGATCAGGCTAATGTCATCGAAGGTCTTGGCAAACACTGCGTTCAGCAGCCCGGCCAGCGAGAACAGCACCGCGGTGAGGAGCAGCGTCAGGGCGACAAACAGCCAGGAGTGAACCTGGAACGGCACAAAGAATAGCGACACCGCGGTCACCAGGATACCTACGCACAGTCCTCGCGCTACCCCGCCGCCCACGTAGCCGGCGATAATCACATGCGTCGGCACTGGCGCCACCAGCAGCTCTTCAATATTGCGCTGAAACTTGGCGCTGAAGAAGGATGAGGCGACGTTGGCGTAAGCATTAGTGATCACCGCCATCATGATCAGGCCTGGGACGATAAACTGCATATAGGTAAAACCATGCATCTCACCAATGCGCGAGCCGATCAGGTTGCCAAAGATCACGAAATACAGGGTCATGGTGATCACCGGCGGCACCAGCGTCTGTACCCAGATGCGCATAAAACGGTGGATCTCTTTGGTCCAGATGCTTTTCAGCGCGACCCAATAAAGCTGCATCATGCTGATTCTCCTTTTCGCTCATGCACCAGCGTGACAAACAGCTCTTCCAGACGGTTAGCTTTGTTACGCATACTCAGTACCTGCACCCCCTGGGCGCTCAGCTGCGCGAAGACGCTGTTAATTCCCTGCTCACGCAGAACCTCCACTTCCAGCGTCGAGGTATCGACCAGCTGGTACTGGTAGCCTTCGAGCTTCGGCACCGGGCTTTTTGGCGCGAGGTCAAGAATAAAGGTCTCTGACTTCAGCTTCGACAGCAGCGCTTTCATCGAGGTGTTTTCCACCAGCTCGCCGTGCTGGATGATGCCGATGTTGCGACATAGCATTTCGGCCTCTTCGAGATAGTGGGTGGTCAGGATAATGGTGGTTCCGCGATCGTTGAGATCCTTGAGAAAGCCCCACATCGAGCGACGCAGTTCAATATCGACGCCGGCGGTCGGTTCGTCGAGGATCAGCAGCTTCGGCTCATGCATCAACGCGCGGGCGATCATCAGACGGCGCTTCATCCCGCCGGAGAGCATCCTCGCGCGTTCGTTGCGTTTTTCCCACAGGTCGAGCTGTTTTAAATACTTTTCACTGCGGGAAAGGGCTTCTTTACGCTCAACGCCGTAGTAGCCCGCCTGGTTAACGACGATCTGCTGCACGGTTTCGAACGGGTTGAAGTTAAACTCCTGCGGCACCAGGCCAAGCTGGCGCTTGGCATTGACGACGTCTTTCTCCAGATCGTAGCCAAAGACATTGACCTGACCAGAGGTTTTGTTCACCAGCGAGCTGATGATGCCGATGGTCGTGGATTTTCCGGCCCCGTTCGGGCCCAGCAGGGCATAAAAATCCCCCGCTTCGACCTGCAGGTCGATCCCCCGCAGCGCCTGAACCCCGCCGGGATAGGTTTTTTTGAGCTGTTTTAATTCCAGAGCAATGGTCATTAAATATCTCTTCTCGTGTCGTGACACGTCATTAACCCGCCTGACTCACGTTTGCGCTGGACCGGCGCTGACGCCGCCAACGCATCTGCAGCCTGAAGTATCACGGGTTAAGATGGTTTTAAAAAAGGTGAGCTTACCCTATATTAGCGCAACGCACTTACTTGGTTACAGGCCGATAACGTCCATGAATGATATAGATACACTCATCAGCAACAATGCACTATGGTCAAAAATGCTGGTGGAAGAGGACCCCGGCTTTTTTGAGAAACTGTCGCAGACGCAGAAACCGCGCTTCCTGTGGATAGGCTGTTCGGACAGCCGCGTTCCCGCTGAGCGACTCACCGGCCTGGAGCCTGGCGAACTGTTCGTGCATCGTAACGTAGCGAACCTGGTGATCCACACCGATCTCAATTGTCTGTCGGTGGTGCAGTATGCCGTCGATGTCCTGGAAGTCGAGCACATTATTATCTGCGGCCACTACGGCTGCGGCGGCGTGCAGGCGGCGGTGGAGAACCCGGAGCTGGGGCTTATCGACAACTGGCTGCTGCATATCCGCGATATCTGGTTTAAGCACAGCTCGCTGCTCGGTGAAATGCCAGAGGAGCGCCGTCTGGATACCCTTTGTGAACTGAACGTGATGGAACAGGTGTACAATCTGGGACATTCGACGATTATGCAATCCGCGTGGAAGCGCGGACAGAAGGTGACCATCCACGGCTGGGCTTACGGGATTCACGACGGACTGCTGCGCGATCTGGATGTCACCGCTGTGAGCAGGGAAACCCTCGAACAGCGCTATCGCCACGGGATCTCCAACCTCAAGATCAAGCACATCAACCACAGATAGCCTTCAGACTTCGCCACCCTGGAGAGCGCGGCGCGCGCTGTCCAGAGTGGGATATCCCCTTACTCGTCCAGCAGGGTGACTTTGCCGATATACGGCAGATGGCGGTAGCGCTGAGCATAGTCGATACCGTAGCCCACCACGAACTCATCCGGAATCGCGAAACCGACGTATTCAACCGGGACGTTCACTTCGCGGCGGCTGGGTTTATCAAGTAGCGTACAAATGGCCAGCGATTTCGGCTCGCGCAGGCTGAGGATTTCGCGAACTTTAGACAGGGTATTGCCGGAGTCGATGATGTCTTCCACGATCAGAACGTCTTTACCACGGATGTCTTCATCCAGATCTTTAAGGATTTTCACATCACGAGTGGTGGACATGCCGCTGCCGTAGCTGGAGGCGGTCATAAAATCGACTTCATGCGGCACCTGCACTTCACGGCACAGGTCGGCCATGAACATAAACGAGCCGCGCAGCAGCCCCACCAGCACCATTTCGCTGCCGCTGTTCTGATAATGTTCGTTGATTTGACGACCCAGTTCCGCGATACGCGCTTTGATCTCGGATTCCGGGATCATCACTTCTACAGTATGTTTCATAATACTAACCATTTGATTCTAAATATAAATCATCAAAGCCGCTGCTTTCGCCCCGACGATGACCGGCAAGCCATCCAGTATACCAGCAAAAAGAAATCTTCGGTGCAGGGATTAATAAAGCCATATTTGTGATTCCGATCACACTTGTTAAATCCTATAATTAATTGCAGTTAAAAAATTTAACAAACACATGAGTAACTTTTTATGGCTGAAACAAAGTCTCAACAATCAAGGCTCCTGGTGACGCTGACTGCGCTATTTGCAGCGTTCTGCGGCCTCTATCTATTAATCGGCGGGGCATGGCTGGTCGTGCTTGGCGGCTCTTGGTACTACCCTATCGCCGGGCTGGTGATGCTGGGCGTGACCGTAATGCTGTTCCGCGGCAAGCGCGCTGCGCTGTGGCTGTACGCCGCGCTGCTGCTGGCGACCATGATCTGGGGCGTCTGGGAAGTTGGTTTCGACTTCTGGGCGTTGACGCCGCGTAGCGATATCCTCGTCTTCTTTGGCATCTGGCTGATCCTGCCCTTTGTCTGGCGTCGTCTGCCGGTGCCTTCCGCTGGCGCCGTTGGCGCGCTGGTCGTCGCCCTGCTGATCAGCGGCGGCATGCTGACCTGGGCTGGTTTTAACGACCCGCAGGAAGTCAACGGCACCCTGAGCGCCGACGCTACGCCGGCCGCACCGATTTCCACCGTCGCCGACGGCGACTGGCCGGCCTATGGCCGTAACCAGGAAGGCCAGCGCTTCTCCCCGCTGAAGCAGATTAACGCCGATAATGTGAAGAACCTGAAGGAAGCCTGGGTGTTCCGCACCGGCGACCTGAAACAGCCGAACGATCCGGGTGAAATCACTAACGAAGTGACGCCGATTAAAGTCGGCGATACGCTCTTCCTGTGTACCGCTCACCAGCGCCTGTTTGCGCTGGACGCCGCCACCGGTAAAGAGAAGTGGCATTTTGACCCGCAGCTGAACGCCGATCCGTCGTTCCAGCACGTCACCTGCCGCGGTGTTTCTTATCACGAAGCGAAAGCGGATAACGCCCCTGCCGACGTCGTCGCCGACTGTCCGCGCCGCATTATCCTGCCGGTGAACGATGGTCGCCTGTTCGCGGTAAACGCCGACAACGGTAAGCTGTGCGAAACCTTTGCTAATAAAGGTATTCTCAATCTGCAGACCAACATGCCGGTCACCACGCCGGGCATGTATGAACCCACTTCACCGCCGATCATCACCGATAAAACCATCGTGATTGCCGGCGCGGTCACCGATAACTTCTCTACCCGCGAGCCGTCAGGCGTGATCCGCGGCTTTGATGTGAATACCGGTAAACTGCTGTGGGCCTTCGATCCGGGTGCGAAAGATCCGAACGCCATCCCGAGCGATGAACATCACTTCACGCTCAACTCGCCGAACTCATGGGCGCCTGCCGCCTACGACGCTAAGCTGGATCTGGTCTATCTGCCGATGGGCGTGACCACTCCGGACATCTGGGGCGGCAACCGTACGCCGGAGCAAGAGCGTTATGCCAGCTCGATTGTGGCACTGAACGCCACCACCGGTAAGCTGGCCTGGAGCTATCAGACCGTCCATCACGATCTGTGGGATATGGACATGCCTTCCCAGCCGACGCTGGCTGATATTGAGGTCAACGGCAAAACCGTACCGGTCATCTATGCCCCAGCGAAAACCGGCAACATCTTCGTGCTGGATCGTCGTAACGGCGAGCTGGTGGTCCCGGCGCCGGAAAAACCAGTACCGCAGGGCGCTGCCAAAGGAGATTACGTTACCAAAACCCAGCCCTTCTCCGATCTGAGCTTCCGTCCGAAGAAAGATCTGACCGGCGCGGACATGTGGGGCGCCACTATGTTCGACCAGCTGGTGTGCCGCGTGATCTTCCACCAGCTGCGCTATGAAGGTATCTTCACCCCGCCGTCTGAGCAGGGCACGCTGGTGTTCCCGGGTAACCTGGGGATGTTTGAATGGGGCGGTATCTCCGTCGATCCGAACCGTCAGGTGGCTATCGCCAACCCGATGGCGCTGCCTTTCGTCTCAAAACTGATCCCGCGCGGGCCAGGCAATCCGATGGAGCCGCCGAAAGATGCGAAAGGCTCTGGTACCGAGTCCGGCGTGCAGCCGCAGTACGGCGTCCCGTACGGCGTAACGCTGAACCCGTTCCTGTCGCCGTTCGGCCTGCCGTGCAAACAGCCGGCCTGGGGGTATATCTCCGCCCTGGATCTGAAAACCAACGAAGTGGTATGGAAAAAACGTATCGGTACTCCGCAGGACAGCCTGCCGTTCCCGATGCCGGTTAAACTGCCGTTTACCATGGGGATGCCGATGCTGGGCGGTCCGATCTCCACGGCCGGTAACGTCCTGTTCATCGGCGCGACTGCAGATAACTACCTGCGCGCGTACAATATGAGCAACGGCGAGAAGCTGTGGGAAGCCCGTCTGCCAGCCGGCGGTCAGGCGACTCCGATGACCTACGAAGTGAATGGCAAACAGTATGTTGTCATCTCTGCCGGCGGTCACGGCTCGTTCGGTACCAAAATGGGCGATTATATTGTCGCCTATGCGCTCCCGGATGACGCCAAATAAAACGCAAAACGGCAACGAAAGTTGCCGTTTTTTTTGGTGTTCCGTCCTTCTTCCCGTAGGGGATGGCAGCAGGTCGCAGAGACTTAAACCGTGAACCCCAACATCATCCCGGTGTCTTCATGTTCCAGCAGGTGGCAGTGTGCCATATAGGCAAACTCCTTCGGCGCCGGATGATCAAACTTCACTAATACTTCACTCACGTCCCCTTCCACACGAACGGTGTCTTTCCAGCCGCGACGATGCGCCGCTGGCGGCTTGCCGTTTTCGCTGAGGATACGGAACTGGGTGCCGTGGATATGGAACGGATGCAACATCATGTCGCCCTTACCAGAAATCACCCAGCGCTCATACTGGCCTCTGGCGGCGGCAAACATCGGCTCATTCATGTCGAAGGCTTTGCCGTTGATGCGGTTGGCGTTATGGAAATCAAAGCCCTTGCCTGACGACATGCCATGCTCCATGCCGGTTCCGTGGTTCATGCTCATGTCGCCGTGATGCATATTCCCCATGTCGCTCATGTCGCCATGCCCCATCATGCCGTGATCCATTCCGGCCATCGCCTGGTCGCCATACTTCTCCATCAGCGCCTGCATGCCCATCCGGTCGAGCATCGGATCCATCGACAGCTGGAGCTGACGCTGCGTCAGCCCCGTCAGGGACGGTAACGCCGGGAGAGCGGCCAGAGTATCCAGCAGCTTGCCGGAGGCGGGAATGACCAGCGGCTGGACGCGCAGTACCGGCTGTGGTTTATCAAAAGGCGCAATCGCCATGCCCATCTGGCTCACCGGCAGGGTCACCAGATCGAAAGGTTTACCGTCGCTGGTGTCCACCAGCACCTCAAAGCGTTCCCCCATCAAGACCGGCAATTCATCGACCTTGACCGGCTCGGCCAACAGACCGCCATCGCTGGCCACTACGTACAGCGGGCGCTTATCGCTGGTGGCAAAATTGAGGGAACGGGCATTACAGCCGTTCAGCAAGCGCAGGCGCAGCCAGCCGCGCGGCGCGGCATGTTCGGGATAGAGGGCCCCATTGGTCAGTAGCGTATCGCCAAACCAGCCGACGGCGGCGCTCATCACATCCAGCTGATAGTCGATCTCGCCGGCGGCGGTGAACTTCTTATCCTGGACGATCACCGGCACATCATCGATTCCCCACTGCTTAGGCAGCAGCAGGCGCCCGCTCTCTTCATCCTCGATCAGCACCAGGCCGGCCAGGCCCATCGCCACCTGCCGGCCGGTGCTTCCATGCTGATGCGGATGAAACCAGCAGGTCGCCGCCCGCTGCGTTGGCGTGAAGCTTACCGTGCGGGTGGCACCCGGCGCGATAACCCCCTGTGGCCCCCCGTCGACCTCGCCCGGTACCTCCAGACCATGCCAGTGCAGCGTGGTCTCTTCCGCCAGCTGGTTAGTAATATCCACCGTGACGGTCTTCCCCTGCGTGAGCTGCAGCGCAGGGCCCAGCAGCGACCCGTTGTAGCCCCAGGTAGTGGCATTCAGGGCGCCAAACCGCGTTTTGCCCGCCTGGATCCTGAGCGCGATGCGGTTGCGCGCATCGGCGGCTAACAGCGACGGTATCGGCAGAGCCGGGCGACTGGCGGCAAAGACCGCCCGGCTCCATAACGGCAATGCGCTGGCCATGCCGACCGCGGCGGTCAGTTTGAGGAAGTCTCGACGTTGCATATTCACATCCTTTTATTCTGCGGGCGAATATTTGAGCTTAAACCCTACCGTAACGGGAAGGTCAAGCAGAAGAGTAAGAATAAAGATCGGCGCTGTGTAAAGAAGTATGCTAATTTGAAGCGTCGGTGATCTAATGGTAGAAAAAATGAAGACGCTTTTCAGAACAATGGTACTCGGCAGCCTGCTTGCTCTCTCCGCCAACAGCTACGCGCTCAGCGAATCCGAAGCGGAAGATATGGCTGATTTAACCGCGGTTTTTGTGTTTCTGAAAAACGACTGTGGCTACCAGAACCTGCCCAACACGCAGATCCGTCGCGCGCTGGTGTTCTTTGCCCAACAGAACCAGTGGGACCTGAGCAACTATGACAGCTACAACATGAAAGCGCTTGGCGAAGACAGCTATCGCGATCTTAGCGGCATTAACATTCCGACGGCGAAAAAATGTAAAGCGCTGGCCCGCGATTCGCTCAGCCTGCTGGCTTACGTTAAATAATTCCCTGCGCGGGCGGCAACGCTCCGCGCCTTTAGCATTTCAATTTCCCCCTTTAAATATTTATATTTATTATTGTATATAAACAAACCTTATTTAATTGCGAACCTATCAATTTGCCAAATAAAGTAAACTCATAATAATGAAGAATGACTAAAAACTAATAAAATATCATTATTCATATATTGCAAAATAAAAAGCACCCTTCTAGAATCCGGTAAAAATATACCTACTTCATGGACTGAAATTGTGAATATCTCGCTGACTCTTCGTGTTATCCCACTCGCCGCGCTGTTAGTAGCCGGCTGTAGCAATACCTCTTCCCGCCAGCCGGTTAAACCGATCGCCACGCCGCTGACGTCACAGCAGCAGGCAGAGCAGGAGCGGGCGGCCAGCGAACAAGCGCGCATTGAATCCTGTCGCCAGGCGCTGGATTCGCTAAAAGAGGTTAACCCACAGCAAGCCACTAAACTCAGCAATGACTTTAACGCTTTAGTGCGCGCGGCGTCACAATACAATAGCGTGCGCGAGAAAGTGGCGGATCCTACCCGGCTTGGCATTGACTCCATGTATCAGTTTAAATCCATCAAACTGTGCGCCGATATCCAGAAAACGCTGATCGATAGCCTGGTACAGCGTGGTGAAAGCAAACAGCCATGAACAGAGCCGCCACGCTGACCCTCAACGCGCCCCTGCTGATGCTCGTCGCTGCGCTGGCGCTTTCAACCCCCTTCACCGCCGGCGCCGCGCCGGCCTTTCTTGATTACGCCCAACAGCAAACCCAGCAATCTCAGGCGCAAGAAAAAAACGACGCCGCAAGCGCAAAACAAACACAAGAAAGCCGCCAGAGCGCAGATAATAAAAAAACCGGTACCAACACCTCACAATTACAAAAAAGAATCGCCAGCCAGCAGGCGGCGATTGCACAAAAAGATAAGCTTATACAGCAATTAAAAAAACAGCTTGCCGCTACGCCGCAAACGGATACTGCCGGAGCGAATGAGCAAGCGGCGTTGAATAAGAGAATTAATGAATTACAGGTCGCCTTAAGCGCCGCTACTGCAGAAAAAGAGGCATTAATAAAAAAAGCAGGCGTTGTGCAGAATAATAATCTACAGCAAAGCCAGGCCGCGGCGCGTCAGCAGATCCAGCAATTAACGACGCAGATTCAGCAAGCCGAAGCTGAAAATAAACGCCTCAGCGCCAGCTTTACCACGCTTAATAAAGATAAACACGCGCTAATGACCCAACTGGCCGCAACGGAAAAAGAGAAACAGGCCGCTCTTGAGCAGGTCAAAGCGCTTAACGCTGACAAACAGCCGCTGACGACCCGGCTGGCCGCCGCGGAAAAAGAGAAACAGGCCGTCCTCGAGCAGGTTAAAGCCCTTAACGCCGATAAGCAGTCGCTGACTATTCGCCTCGCCGCTGCGGAAAAGACGCAGCAGGCTGCCCTCGATCAGGTCAAAGCCCTTAACGCCGATAAACAATCGCTGTCCACCCGGCTGGCCGCCGCGGATAAAGCGCCGCATAGCCCCGCTAACGACGCCGCTGCGCCAAAAAATGAGCCACCAGAGATGGCGGCCATAGTGGCAGCCTATCGCCTGCAGGCGGATAAAGACAACGCCCAGCTACGGATGAAAGAAGATGAAATCGAACTGCTGAGAACGCAGCTTTCTGTACAGTCCAAAACGCGCAGCGGCGAGAGCGCCGCCGCCAAACTCAGCGCATCGGGAGAACAGCAGGCTTATGCGATCGGCGCCTCGATGGGAAGCGAGGCGCTCAACGTCCTTACCACCCGTCGCACTCAGGGAGTTACCGTCGACGCAGGCCTGGTGCTGCAGGGCATCGAAGATGCCTTTCGCGGCCAGCTTCGTCTCGGAGAGCAGGAACGTAACAAAGCGCTGTTTGATGTGTCGCAGCAGGTTTATCAGAACCTGAATAAAATAGAGCAGAAAAACATCAGTGCCGGCAAGAAATATCAGCAGGCGTTTGCGCGCAAAAAAGATGTGGTCTTTAAAGAGGGCGTCTACAGCCGCGTCGATTACCCGGGTAAAGGAAAAATAAGCGGTAACGACCTGGTTACCGTGGTGATCAAAGAGATGCTGACGGACGGGACGGTGATCAACGATATGGAAGCGAAAGATCAGGCGCTTACGCAAAAGCTGGATGCCTATCCCCCGGTGTTTCGCGAACCGCTGAAGCGTCTACAGAACCACGGCTCTGTGACGCTCGTCGTCCCGCCTGAAAAGGCCTATGGCAGTAAAGGATTACCGCCAAAAATCCCGCCAGGCGCCACCATGGTTTATTCCGTGCGGATAGTAGATAGCCAACCCGAGCCGGCAAAATAGCCTCATCCTCTCCACCGCCCTTCCGGGGCGGTGGCTGTTATTCCTGCCTCATTGCTGCAATAACCGCCGTGCATCCTCATCTATAGTTGTCTATGATGTTGCACTCGTTTTACGGGTGTAACAGATGTTAACGAAGGAGGAGCCTTATCGTGGCCGATAATCCACTGTGGCATGAAACGCTGCATGACCATTTTGGTCAGTATTTTAGCGTTGATAACGTGCTGTACCACGAAAAAACCGATCATCAGGATCTGATCATCTTTGATAACCGCGCCTTTGGCCGGGTGATGGCGCTGGATGGCGTCGTACAAACCACCGAACGCGACGAGTTCATCTATCACGAAATGATGACCCATGTGCCGCTGCTGGCTCACGGCAACGCGAAGCATGTGTTAATCATTGGCGGCGGCGATGGCGCGATGCTGCGCGAAGTCTCTCGTCACCGTAGCATCGAAACCATCACCATGGTGGAAATCGACGCCGGGGTAGTTTCATTCTGCCGCCAGTACCTGCCGAACCATAACGCCGGCGCCTATGACGATCCGCGCTTTACGCTGGTGATTGATGATGGCGTCAATTTTGTTAATCAGACGACGCAAACGTTTGACGTGATCATTTCGGACTGTACCGACCCTATCGGCCCGGGAGAAAGCCTGTTCACCTCGGCTTTTTATGAAGGCTGCAAACGCTGCCTGAACCCGGGTGGGATCTTTGTTGCCCAGAATGGCGTCTGCTTCCTGCAACAGGATGAAGCGGTAGGCAGCCATCGCAAGCTAAGCCACTATTTTCGCGACGTCAGCTTCTACCAGGCGACAATTCCAACCTATTACGGCGGGATCATGACCTTTGCCTGGGCGAGCGACAATGAGGCGCTGCGCCATCTCTCCAGCGAAATCATTCAGGCGCGCTTTCACAAAGCCAACCTGACCTGCCGTTACTACAATCCGGCAATCCATACGGCGGCCTTCGCCTTACCACAATATCTGCATGATGCTCTGTCCGCACCGTGACGCGAAATAAGGGGGTGAACTAAATTGAAAAAATTGAAGCTGCACGGCTTTAACAACCTGACCAAAAGCCTGAGTTTTTGTATCTACGATATCTGTTACGCCAAAACGGCAGAAGAGCGCGACGGCTACATCGCCTATATCGACGAACTCTATAATGCCAATCGCCTGACGGAGATCCTGACAGAAACCTGTTCTATTATTGGCGCCAATATCCTGAATATCGCCCGTCAGGATTATGAACCCCAGGGCGCCAGCGTGACCATTCTGGTCAGCGAAGAGCCTGTCGATCCCAAGCTGATTGACCAGACCGAACATCCTGGCCCGCTACCGGAAACCGTGGTCGCCCATCTCGATAAGAGCCATATCTGCGTGCATACCTACCCGGAGAGCCATCCGGAGGGCGGCCTGTGCACCTTCCGCGCCGATATCGAAGTTTCAACGTGCGGCGTCATTTCCCCGCTTAAAGCGCTGAACTATCTGATTCACCAGCTGGAATCGGACATTGTGACCATTGACTACCGCGTGCGCGGCTTTACCCGCGATATCAATGGGATGAAGCATTTTATCGATCATGAAATCAATTCGATTCAGAACTTTATGTCCGACGATATGAAGTCGTTGTATGACATGGTCGACGTCAACGTTTATCAGGAAAATATCTTCCATACCAAAATGTTGCTCAAGGAGTTCGACCTTAAGCACTATATGTTCCATACCCGACCGGAAGAGTTGACTGCCGAAGAGCGCAAGGTCATTACCGACCTGCTATGGAAAGAGATGCGCGAGATTTACTACGGCCGCAATATTCCTGCCGTGTAATCTATGAAATGCCCGGCGGCGCTTTTGCTTGCCGGGCCTGTAGTTCTGCGCCGCCTGGTAGACCGGGTCAGGCGCTAGCCGCTCCCGGGATTTCCCCTGCTCACGCTACACTTTGCAGGGCTACGGTTCTGCGCCACCCGACATAAAAGGCGTCATTAACGCTGCTGCATAAACTCACGATAGGCGGCGACCACCTGCAGGAAATCCTCAACACCGCACAGAGAGAGACTTTCTTCGTCGTAGTAGCTCATCCCCTCCTCGATTTCGTCGCCGGAAAACTCCAGCTGATTGGCGCGGATCATCACCTCTTCGCCATCCAGCCACAGCGTATATTCATGCCCGGCACGCTGCCCTCCAGCGCACGCGCAGCCTGCTCCACTTCGTCCAGCAGAGCAAGATTGCCTTTCACCTCCTCGTTGAACCAGTGGCCGATCGCCTCGTGATCCATCGACATTCGCACCTTTACCACTCCGGTAATATCGCGCAGAAATTCGTAATCCATAGTCTTTTCCTCTGCAAGGGCAATGCGTCACCGCTGCACTGTACCCATGCAGTAATTATCGCAGCAGACAGAAAGAAAAAAAGCGTAGCGGGCGGGAGGTTTGGAAATAAAAATGCCCGGTGATGCAATGTTCACCGGGCATTGGAGAGTTTATCGCCAAACGGTCAGCCGGGCTGACCGAATGGTTTACACCGCGGTCTGGAAGATCACGCCGTCAGCTTTTTCAGTGTACTGATCCAGCTGGTTGAAGTTCAGATAACGGTAGGTATCTTCCGCCGTCTTATCCACCTGCGCCACGAAGGTCTGGTACTCTTCCGGCGTCGGCAGTTTGCCGAGCAGCGAAGCCACCGCTGCCAGTTCGGCAGAGGCCAGATAGACGTTAGCGCCGGTACCTAAACGGTTCGGGAAGTTACGGGTAGAGGTGGAAACCACCGTCGCGCCGTCGGCCACGCGCGCCTGGTTACCCATACACAGGGAACAGCCAGGGATTTCGATACGCGCCCCGCTCTTACCAAACACGCTATAGTAGCCTTCTTCGGTCAGCTGCGCGGCATCCATACGGGTTGGCGGCGCCACCCACAGGCGAGTCGGCAGTTGGCCTTTGTGGCTGTCCAGCAGCTTACCGGCGGCACGGAAGTGGCCGATGTTGGTCATGCAGGAGCCGATGAACACTTCGTCGATCTTCTCGCCCTGCACATCAGACAGCAGGCGGGCATCGTCCGGATCGTTCGGCGCGCACAGAATCGGCTCTTTAATATCCGCCAGATCGATGTCGATCACTGCCGCGTATTCCGCGTCAGCATCGGCTTCCAGCAGCTGCGGATCCGCCAGCCATTTTTCCATGCCCTGGATACGACGCTCCAGGGTACGGCGGTCGCCGTAGCCTTCGGCGATCATCCACTTCAGCAGAACGATGTTGGAGTTCAGATACTCAACGATCGGCTCTTTATTCAGCTTGATGGTGCAGCCGGCGGCAGAACGCTCCGCCGAGGCATCGGTCAACTCGAACGCCTGCTCGACTTTCAGATCCGGCAGACCTTCGATCTCGAGGATGCGACCAGAGAAGATGTTTTTCTTACCTTTCTTCTCCACGGTCAGCAGGCCCTGCTTGATGGCGTACAGCGGGATGGCGTGGACCAGGTCACGCAGGGTGATCCCCGGCTGCATTTTACCTTTGAAACGCACCAGCACCGATTCCGGCATATCCAGCGGCATCACGCCGGTCGCGGCGGCGAAGGCCACCAGACCAGAGCC
>ERZ773103.1847-NODE-1847-length-21364-cov-15.840396_pt1 | contig 21364 bp, 16 predicted proteins | sample MGYA00511118_ERZ773103 | MGnify/ENA primary metagenome ERZ773103 (study PRJEB29015, sample SAMEA2737821) | human gut metagenome | biome: human gut; feature: human-associated habitat; material: faeces | place: China | collected 2012 ... | reverse complement strand
AAACTGCTTCGGATCTCTTACAAGCTGCATTGCACAGTTATCAACCAACATATGCTCTAATGTAACTTCCGGATAATCCTCTGCAACCTCTTCCACAACTTTTCTCCACAATCTGGAAGAATCTAATACATTTGCTTTATCAACGCTTGTCACTTTCTTACGACGCTTCATGGCAATATCAAATCCACGCTTAGCAATTCGTCTGATCTCATTCTCATTATATGTAAGAGAATCATAAGCAGTAAGAACACCATTCTCTTCTACCGTCTTTCTCTCTCCAAAGTAAAGACCACCTGTCAGTTCACGCATGATCATCAGATCAAATCCGCCTTCTGTGATCTCTTCTTTCAACGGGCATGCACCTTTCAACTCTTCATACAGAATCGCCGGTCTCAAATTAGCAAACAAATTAAGTTCCTTACGAATCTTCAAAAGTCCGGCCTCCGGTCTCTTAGATGGCTCTAACTGATACCATGGAGAAGTCTTGGCATCTCCTCCGATTGATCCCATTAAAACAGCATCGCATGCCTTAGCCTGAGCAACCGTCTCATCAGTAAGCGGTACCCCATGCACATCAATAGATGCACCACCCATTAACAACTGTGTATAATCAATAGAATGTCTATAGACCTCTGCTACTTTGTCCAAAACCTTCATTGCCTCAGTAACAATCTCCGGTCCGATTCCATCACCTTTAATAACTCCAACCTTTAAATTCATATCCGTCTTCCTTTCGTAAGAAAAATCTATATCCCATATATTATCGTATTTTAAAACAACTTTCAAGACAAAATAGAAAAATAACAGATTACGCTCGGTTTTTGCGAAAGCAACAAGCCCTGCACAAAAAAATAGAGATAACCACGTCATGTTCACATGTAAGTGGAAATCTCTAATTTTTTGTATAGGGCGACTGCCCGTTCATGAAATAGATTTGCATCGCAAATCTATGAATGCATAGGGCTTGTTGCTTTCTCAATGAACTTGATTTGCATCGCAAATCTATGAATGCATAGAGCTTGTTGCTTTCTCAATGAACTTGATTTGCATTGCAATCTTATATCGCACCCAATATTTTTCTTGCATTATCCACACGTTCTTTTGTCGGTGGTTCGATTCCTTCCAGTTTATATTCGTAGCCTAATTCCTGCCATTTATATACACCAAGTGTATGATACGGAAGAACTTCTACTTTCTGCACATTCTGCAATGTATCAATAAATTCTCTTAAACGGATCAAATATTCATCTTTATCATTGCGTTCCGGCACTAATACGTGACGAATCCATACTGGTTTATTAATATCAGATAAATATCTCGCAAGATCCAGAATATTCTTATTGCTCTGTCCTGTCAGGATCTTGTGCTGTTCGTCATCGATATGTTTAATGTCCAAAAGTATCAAATCTGTTGATTTCATCAATCTCTCAAACTTAGAAAAGTACGGTTCTTCTCTTGTAAATGGATTTCCACTGGTATCCAATGTTGTATGAATGCCCATCTCTTTTGCCTTCTCAAAAAGCTCGATCAGGAAATCAATCTGAAGCAATGGCTCTCCACCACTGACAGTAATTCCGCCTTCTTTTCCCCAATATGAGCGATACTTGACAGCTTTACTTAAAAGTTCATCTGCTGTATACTCTGTTCCCTTACTCATGATCCAGGTATCTGGATTATGACAGAACTGACAGCGCATCGCACATCCAGTTGTAAAAATAATATATCTGACTCCCGGTCCGTCAACAGAGCCAAAACTCTCCAACGAATGGATATATCCCTTAGTCATATAAATTCTCCTTTCTCAAGATTTTGTTCATAGTCTAATATTTCCTTAGTATACAGTTGGCAGGTATAAAATATACCTGCCAACTATTATACATTATTTAACTTTATAATAATATACTCTCTGATTACATTCTATCGTGACATGTTCTTGCGATAACATCTAACTGCTGCTCACGTGTCAGGTCGATAAATTTAACAGCATATCCAGATACACGGATTGTGAAGTTAGCGTATTCTGGTTTCTCCGGATGCTCCATAGCATCGATCAGTTTCTCTGTACCGAATACGTTTACATTCAAGTGGTGAGCTCCCTGCTCGAAGTATCCGTCTAATACCTGTACAAGGTTGTTGATACGCTCTTCTTCTGTATGTCCTAATGCTCCTGGGTTGATTGTCTGAGTATTAGAAATACCATCCAATGCAAGCTCATATGGGAGCTTAGCTACAGAGTTCAGTGAAGCAAGAAGACCATTCTTCTCTGCACCGTATGATGGGTTAGCACCTGGTGAAAGTGGCTCTTTTGCTTTTCTTCCGTCTGGAAGAGCACCTGTATTCTTACCATATACAACGTTAGAAGTAATTGTAAGGATAGATGTTGTAGGCTCTGAATTTCTGTATGTCCAGTTGCTTGCAACTTTCTCCATAAATGTTCTAAGAAGCCATACAGCGATCTCATCAGCTCTCTCATCATCGTTACCGTATCTTGGGAAGTCTCCCTCGATCTCGAAGTCTGTTGTAATACCATCTTCATCACGGATAGCTTTAACTTTTGCATATTTGATAGCTGAAAGTGAATCTACTACATGAGAGAATCCAGCGATACCTGTTGCAAATGTACGTCTTACATCTGTATCGATAAGAGCCATCTCAGCTGCCTCGTAGAAATATTTATCATGCATATAGTGAATTGCATTCAGTGTCTCTACATACAGTGTAGCTAACCAAGACATCATCTTGTCGTATGCTGCAACTACTTCATCATAATCAAGGTACTCAGAAGTGATTGGCTGATACTTCGGTCCACACTGCTCTTTCTTCATCTCATCCATACCACCGTTGATAGCGTACAGTAAGCACTTAGCAAGGTTAGCACGAGCTCCGAAGAACTGCATCTCTTTACCTGTCTGTGTAGCAGATACGCAGCAGCAAATGCTGTAGTCATCGCCCCATACCGGACGCATAACATCATCGTTCTCATACTGGATAGAGCTTGTCAGTACGGAGATGTCAGCTGCATATTTCTTGAAGTTTTCCGGCAGTCTTGAAGAATACAGAACAGTAAGGTTCGGTTCCGGAGCCGGTCCCATGTCTTCCAGAGTGTGCAGGAAACGATAGTCGTTCTTTGTTACCATGGAACGTCCGTCCTGTCCCATACCTGCTACTTCCAGAGTTGCCCATACCGGGTCACCGGAGAATAACTGATTGTAAGAAGGGATACGTGCAAATTTAACCATACGGAATTTCATTACCATGTGGTCAACAAGCTCCTGAGCTTCTTTCTCTGTAAGAGTTCCGTTCTGAAGATCTCTTTCAATATAAATATCAAGGAATGTGGAAATACGTCCGACACTCATTGCAGCACCGTTCTGAGTTTTGATGGCTGCAAGATATCCGAAGTACAGCCACTGGAAAGCTTCTCTTGCATCTTTGGCCGGTTTGGAGATATCATATCCATAAGATTCAGCCATAACTTTCATGCCTTTCAGAGCACGGATCTGATCAGCGATCTCTTCACGAAGCTGGAAGTCATAACGTCTCATACCCTGACGGTCGCATGCTGCGAAGTCTTTCTGTTTTCCTTCGATCAGAGCGTCGATTCCGTACAGAGCCACACGTCTGTAGTCGCCAACGATACGTCCACGTCCGTAAGTATCCGGAAGACCTGTAAGGATCTTGTTGTGACGTGCTACTTTCATCTCAGGTGTGTAGATATCAAATACACCCTGGTTGTGAGTTTTAAATTCATAGTTGTGGAAAACATCTTTAATCTTGTCACTTACTTTATATCCGTAAGTTTCACAAGCCTGCTCTGCCATTTTGATACCGCCGTATGGCATGAAAGCACGTTTCAGAGGTTTATCTGTCTGAAGACCAACAACTTTTTCAAGGTCTTTTGTTTCTTCATCAATATATCCGGGACCATATGCTGTCAGAGATGTAACTACCTCTGTCTCCATATCAAGAACTCCGCCTTTAGCACGTTCTTCTTTCTGAAGTGCCTGGAGCTTGCCCCACAGTTTGTTTGTAGCTTCTGTAGGTCCTTCCAGGAAAGAAGCATCACCGTCATATGGTGTATAGTTCATTCCAATAAAGTTACGTACATCGATTTTTTCTTTCCAACGGTTGCCCTTAAAGCCATTCCACTGTTCGAAATTTTTCATTCTTTTACCTCTTTCTCTAAAATATTTCCGCGCATTTCTCACTGGCCTGGAGTGAGATAATAAAATGTAAATTGTACTTATTTAGGACACTTTTCTGTCCACGCTGTCAGTATACGTAAACATGAGTGTTATGTCAATTAATTTCCCTTATGATTTTAATTAAATACAATTCTGATAGCTTTTCATCGGAGTTTGCTTCTTTATTGTACTTTATCGCGTACATTAAGACTTTTTTGTATTTTTATAAATACAAAAAGATACCGGTCAGGAAGTCCTCGGGACAATCTGACCGGTATCTGATTTTTGATATTTTATGTAAACTATATTATTCCCTGCCAAGCGGATATTAGCCTGACCTGCAGAAGTCAAAAAACAGCAGGAAAAAATCGGGCGTGTCGGAACAATCTAACGGTTATTGATCGCTGTTACAAGTGCATCAATAGATGCGCGAATGATATCCGCGTCTACGCCTGCACCCCAGGCAAGGGTTCCATCCGGCTTTTTGATACCGACATAAGCAATAGCTTTGGAACTTGAACTGCGCTCCAGCGCATGTTCCTGATATGTTTCCAGGGAATATTTCAGCTCATATGCCTTCTTCAGTGCATTGCTGACTGCATCAAGACGTCCGTTACCGGATGCCTCTGTAGTGATTGTCTTTCCGCGGAAAGTAGAGGTAACTTTTGTTATAATACCACCATCTTTCTGCTGGAAATGTACTTCATTGATGCTGTACGGTTCTGTGATATTCTCAAAGGTCTGTTTAAACAGATTGAAAATTTCGTCAGGATGAAGCTCTTTATGTTTGTGGTCTGAAACAGCTTTTGTGGCATATCCCATTGCTTCACGCATTTTCGGAGGAAGATTAAGCCCGAATTTGGTCTCAAGAATATATCCTACGCCGCCTTTGCCGGACTGGCTGTTGATGCGGATAACATCTGCGTCATAATTTCTTCCCACATCTGTCGGATCGATCGGAAGATACGGAACATTCCAGTGATCCGAATCCTTGTCATCTCTCCAGTGCATACCCTTGGCAATTGCATCCTGATGAGAGCCGGAAAATGCGGCAAATACAAGTGCACCACTGTACGGACTTCTTTCGCCTACTTTCATTCCGGTACATTCTTCATATATTTCACAGATATGCGGCATATCAGAGAAGTCAAGTTTTGGATCTACACCCTGAGAATACATATTCATACCAAGTGTAACAATATCTACATTTCCGGTACGCTCACCGTTTCCGAACAGAGTACCCTCGATTCTGTCTGCACCTGCAAGTAATCCCATTTCAGAATCTGCAACACCGCATCCTCTGTCATTGTGCGGATGGAGAGATACGATTACATTCTCGCGGTATTTCAGATTTTCACACATATATTCTACCTGGCTTGCATATACATGCGGCATGGAATGCTGTACAGTTACAGGCAGATTGATGATGCATTTGTTATCTGCTGTAGGCTGCCATACATCAAGAACTGCATTGCATACTTCCAGAGCGTATTCCGGTTCTGTGCCTGTAAAGCTTTCAGGGCTGTACTCAAACTGGAAATTTCCTTCTGTTTCATCAGCCAGTTTCTTTAATAATGCGGCACCATCCACTGCAATCTTTAAGATTTCTTCTTTGGATTTCTTAAATACCTGTTCTCTCTGAGCTACAGAGGTGGAATTGTACACATGTACAATTGCCTTCGGTGCGCCTTTGACAGCTTCAAAAGTTTTGCGGATGATATGCTCTCTGGCCTGAGTCAGAACCTGAATAGTTACATCCTGTGGAATCAGATTCTGCTCGATCAGGGTACGCAGAAATTCATATTCTGTTTCAGAAGCAGCCGGGAAACCTACTTCAATTTCTTTGAAACCGATTTTTACAAGAAGTTTAAAGAATTCAATTTTCTGTTCCAGACTCATCGGAATCACCAGTGCCTGATTACCGTCACGAAGGTCTACAGAACACCAGACAGGTGCTTTGTCCACATATTCTTTTTCTGCCCATTTCATGCATTTAACAGGCGGCATAAAATACTGTCTCTGATATTTGCTTGGATTCATCATTTTTTCTTCCTCCGTTATGTAAATATTATGTTTGGACTGTGGGGATTGACTGTAAAAAGACATAAAAAAATCTTCCATCTCCACAGACTTATCTGCAAGAGACGAAAGATATTATCATCTTACGCGGTACCACTCTTATTTATGAACAATGTCATACACTCATGGGATACGGAATCTCCGGATATCCGGTATTCTTATATCCTCTCCATATAACGGTGGAAACCGTCTGCACCTACTCTTGTATAATTTCAGGCAGCTGCTCAAAGGCGAGTTCCACAATTTCCTTCCACTGCTTCTCAGCAACCAGCAGTTCTCTGTGCTCCGGTCCGAGTGTACTATTCCCTATCATTGCATTTTACTTATAACTTTATTTGGCTTTTTTGAAATGAAATGAACATACGTCTGAATCATTCATTGTAAAAATATACTACAAACGATTTAACCATATGTCAGTCGGGGCAACAGGATTTGAACCTGCGACCTCACGGCCCCTTAACGATTGAGCAAATGAACTTATTATTGCATTTATGAAACCTTAGAATAAAGTGTAACAAAAAATGTAACAAAATTTATAGAAAGGATTTTTGCACTTGCTTAAAACAGATATTAACACTAAAACTGATATTCTGTCAAGGTTTTTTTCGTATTTTAAAACTACATTAATACATACGTATTTAAGAAAATATTTATGTATTAGCATTGAATAACTGTCAAGGACTGACAAAATTTTGCTTTCCTTCGCCAGATGAATTAACTGATCTCTTTCTGATGGTTGGTGGTAACCCAGTGCTTGAACTCTTTTGCTGATGGGAGCTTACTACTGAGGATGAGGGCGTATAGCCCGGATTCGTTGATTATTGTCATTCCTCTTGGCGTATCAAAACTGTCGTTTTGGCAGTTTTGCTTATCTGCTGCATCTACGTGCTTTTTCAAAGCCCCAAAAGTATCTAAATACCCCAACGCAGTAGCCACATCTTTTCCTACAAACCATGGTTCCCCTGAGATTTCAACAGTTCTCAACTCACCGAATTGTGAGTGAGTGAATACTGTTGGGGCTTCTGTTGGCGTAGATGCTTCTGGGAGATGGAGGGACATTTTAGACCCTCATCTATATTTTTGTCTTGTCCCATGTTCATTTGTGACACACCCTCATTCGTCACAAAGGAAGAATGCTTATTACATTCACCCGCCGGGCGAGAGGGATAGAATCAACTTTGTAAAATACTGCTGGCTTTATTCGAGTATATCTCTCAGAAATCAATCTTTGTTTCCAGAGGAACACTTTCCCAGCCATGCCAGAAAAATAAATCCTCTGGCTGTATACTCAATCAGACCTACTATTTCGCCTGTAACATCACCTTTATACCTTTATATAGTAGGTTTTTTCTGCTTTGCTATTGTAATCATTCCTTTCTTTTTTAACGTAGATAACGGTTTCAAAAGTTCTTCGCTTCGCTCAGTCCTTTTTCAAGAAAACCATTTTTTCTACTTGAGATATAGTAATTAAATAAAAACATATTAATTATATTATGTTCGATGGAAAACTTTTCACCAACAAAAACAATCAACGTCTGAACGCAAAATTTTTTCAGAAGCAGCTGCTTTAGGCGAGGCGCTTAACCGCCGAGTGTAGAAAGTAGCGCTGAAAAAACTTTCATGTGTTCAGACCTCAGGCTTCGCCTTTCGCTCTATTGCAACCTGATAGGTAGAAATTTTCCGTTGACAGGTTCCTAAATATATGAGAACATATCTTCATAAAATATATCTCTAGCAAGGAAACATCCCTACACTCGTTTTTGAGATGTCGTTAGTATATCCGACAATGTTAAGCATCGCAAAACTAGCAATAGCCAAGGATGTATACCTACTAGGGACAATAAACCTATCAACTGAGCCATTTTTTGAAAACAAGGCATAAGCCAAGGGGATAGTTTACTCTTTTTTATTTGTTTCGGAATCACTTGCATATTGATTTCATGATCTGCATATGCTATAATGCCAGTAGGCAAAGAAATAATAATTTGTCTGGCAAGGACAAAAATGAAGCCCCCGGTATTCCCAGTACCGAGGGCTTCTCTTATTTTTTAGAGCAGATAAGAAACTGCTAGGCTAGTGTTGCCCTACTTGTCGCCGTCTAACCATTTGATGATATAGTGGCAAGCTATACCAGCCGCGCAGGAGACAAGAAAAGAAATAATAATTTCTGACAAGGAACTCACCTCCTCCCGTTGCCGGGTATCGGTTGGACAACACTGTAAGTATATCATATCTCTTATTATTCTGGAAGCACAAACAGTTCTTAAAAGTTTATAAAATAATACTGGGTTTATTCGAGTATATCATCACAGAATCCATCATCAAATTACAGCTTAATATTTCTCAAGCACACTATTTTTGTAATTTCTTTCCTTCCAATGTTGAGATGAACGATCATTTACGATTATACGCCGGAGTTGCTGGAAGCAACGACAAGTATCAATTGTAAATGGCGTTTATCGAAACCCCTGCGGAGCTTTAATTTCAATGAGTGTCGTTATGCCAAAGGCATAATGTACCGAATTGAACATTAAAGCGGAGCAGTTCCCCTGTCCTCCCCCCTTTTTCTTTTCATATCTTACAGATTAATTGGCTATAAAAATTTGTCGGTTTATATATCTTATATACAATATAATTCTCTTTTATAAGATAATTAAACCGACAATTTTTTAAAGTTTTATCAAAGCATCTACAGCTTTCATTCTATTTGGTAAACCAACTGTTTCTGCCAGTAAATGACCGTCTCTGTATGCTTTCGTCATATGCGGCTGTGGACGACCTATTTTCATTTGCATATGTGATAACTCCTGTTGAATATCCTGCTGCCATTTCTCATAAGATTGAGCATATCTCTTCTCTGTCGCAGAGCTTAAATATTCATAAATTCTCTTATTTAATACATTCCGATACTCTGCATATTCCTTTTTAGTTATCTGACAATAAGATGCTGATACATTATCTAAATTTGGCACAACTGTAATAGATGAATACAATCTTCTCAAACTTTTACGACGCAGTAATGCTTTATATGCTTCTTCTCTTCCTTTAACTGTTTTAAGATTATAATTAAATTCTTCTGCCAGTTCTCTCATTAGCTTAGAGTATTCTTCTTCACTGTAATGACTAATCGTAAGATCAGTGCTTTCTTCATCATACGGTTGACGTGAGAGATATTCTTCAAAGGTCATAAAATATTTTTCTTTTAGTTTAATAACAGCGGATTCTCCACCTTCTTTATACAACTTCACTTCTTCTTCGATTGTAAGCGGAACCACTTTTCTACACTCTTCTTCATACTTCGTAAGTAATTCATCAAGTTCCTGTTCATTAAATCTGGAAACACCTATATATTTTACTGACACTGATGCTAAGTTGTTTTTTCCAAGATAATTCAGCGCACTTCTCAGATAAATTTTTACAGCTGCACCAGCACCGTAATAATAGAAATCATCAAGTGTCGGTTTTAGTACATCACAACTGCTTAATTCAGAAATATCTTTACGAGCACCGTAGTTTTCGTTAGCTAGCCCTACAATCTTTATCCATTTAGTTCTTGTATTTGTGCAATCTTCTAGCTGCGAACATACAGCACGCAATATATTATCTGCAATATCCTTTGTAAAGAACGAGTGATTTCCTTGTGATCTTCCGTCAATTTTTTCTTTAGGTACATCAAAAATTTCTTCTATTAAAGAAAGAGGGTACTCATATGAAGAAACTTACAAACTATCAGAGAACGGCACAGTACTTAAACAAAGTATTCAAACTTATCAATGAAGAATACTTTAACAATGAACTGGAAGTACCAACAATAACTATACAGAGTACTGTAGGTGCTTACGGTCATGTATCAGTCAACAAAGTATGGCACAATGATACAATAGCAACACACGAACTTAATCTATCTGCTGATTATCTCAACAGACCAATTGAAAATATAGTTGCTACACTGATACATGAAGGTTGTCACTTGTGCGCATTACAGAACAACATTAAAGACACTTCTAACAGGGGCATCTACCATAACAAGAGATTTAAAGCGTTAGCTGAAGAAAGAGGTTTACAGATCAGCAGGCACGAAACTTATGGCTGGACAATCACAGAGCCTACAGAAAAGACATTAGACTTCTGCATTATAAATCAGTTGGAAGATATACAGATTGTCAGGCAGACAGCTTACAGCATAGGAATCTCTGGCGGCAAAGCTGGCTCAGGTTCAACTCCTGTTGCAAGACCAAAGAAGCCCAGCAGCACAAGAAAATACATTTGCCCCTGTTGCGGAAACTCTTTCAGAGCTACAAAAACATTAAGGGTACTCTGTATGGATTGCAATGTTCAGTTTGAGGAGGTACGGTAGTATGTTTTTAACAGCAGTTATTCTTATATTATTTTTCAGTCTGTCAGATTTAGCAAAATGGATGAATCAGAACGGGGATACTTATGCCCTGAGAGAGTTTATAAATCTGGAAAAACTGTGTATGCTGATCTGCTTCGATACCGAGTCCAAAAATAAGTCGATAAAACTATATTATATTTCTATGCTTTTCTACTCTAAATTCATTTTTTCTTTTATACTCTACGTTTCCAGATTCTCGGTTCCGTCTTCAAAAAAGTTAGATGTATTAAACTTATATAAATTTCTTTATATACAGTCTTTCTACTGCGACGACAACTCAATCTATTTCTCATGTAATAGTTTTTAAAAAAATTTACTTCCCGGAAACGCAACTATATAGCTATTTCTCACGATTCGTTAAATCCTCTATTTATCAAAGAGAGGGGGCTTCAGTGAAAATGTAACGCTATCAAAATAGACCTCAGTCTCCGCAAATGCGCTCTACAAGCGCGTTTGCGAGATTTCGTTGGTTGAGTATATATGAAAGGGAGAGTATTTCAGGATAAAATGACGCTATCAAATCAAACCAATATCTCTGCAAACAAGCCTGTATAACTGCGTTTCCACGATTTATTAAATTCTGTATCTATGAAAGGGAATGTGTATTTGAGGGTGTTTGAGGGTGTTTGTGGATCGCACAAAAAAAGTTCAGTTTCCGCAAATGCTGTTGTAGAGAGCGATTCCGCGATTTATTAGATTCTGCATATTATGAAAGAGAGATAGTATCTCTCACAAAAAAATGAAAGGAAGATACAAAAATGAATGTAAACAAAAGAAACAACTATCAACTCACAGGGAGCATTCACACGCTGTCACTTATCAGTCTGCCAGTAACAGACATAGATGAAAGTATAGCCCCCTGTTTTGACACTCTGTCCAGCAGAGAAAACTTATCCTACAGCAAAATAAACGCCAATAAGCTAGTAGGTGACTTATTCTCCTACGATGAGTTTAAAACAGCTTTTGACACGATTCTGGGCGGTGCTGGCATAGAATCATACAGTCTTAGCCGCTTCGATATGAGATTCGATTCGTTTGACCCGGAACACTACAGGGATTATGCCAAACTTAACAGATACCTCATCTCTGCCCTTGCAGTAACCTATAATGTTCAAAACTGCTACGACAGCAGGAATCTGTTCTCTCAGAAGCAAGTATCTGTAGCAATCAAGAATAAACGCTTCGAGTGTGAAAACTACGACAAGGAAGCAGAAAGCGGCGGCAGAGACCCGGCATATGCAAGGTTGGAGCTGAGAAGCAAGTGCCTGACAAGTAATGACATTGAAAAGCAGTTTCATGGTTGGTACATACGTCTGGACAAAGCACTAAAGAACCTTGATAAAGTGCATCAAAGATACAATGATGAGCTGGAAAAGATATACAAGGAAGAAAAAGACGCTTTTCCAGTGAAGTTCAGAAGTCTTACTGATTTCCTTATACAGTATCAGAACTGCATCTTCTGTAAAGCCCAGATAATTGACCTGCTGTCAAGGTTTGATGAAGTAAAGAATCCTGAAACCAGAGCCAAGAATCACAAGAAAAGATACGGCATTGAGTATTTCAGCAAGATGGATGTAGAGTACGCTGTTGCAGAGATTAAAAGAGCAGCCGAAAAATTCTTTAAGGGTACAGAAATGAACCTTTTTGAAAAAAGTTGAACCTCCATTTTTAATAAATATAGCTTCAAAAACTAATGATTAAGATGTCGTCCTGATGTCTTAATATGTTAGACATTATACTTACTATACTAATACTAAGAAAGGAATGATTCTTATTATGAAGAAAAATGATTATATCTACAATGGTAGTGCATTGTACAGAATCTCTAAGATAGAGAACAACCTAGTCAAGGTAGTACCTACTTCCAGAAAGATGACCTGTTCTCTTGCTTCCAGAACCTATCATCAGTCACAGCTTGAAGATTTAGGCTACAAGATAAGAGGTGATCTGCTATGATGAAGAAGCCTACTACCAAAAAACTCCCGGAGAAGCAGGTTGCGAGAACAGTTACAGCTAAAGGCAAGCCGTTTATGAAACTCTTCTCTGATGAAAAATTCTACCAATATCCAAGATACACCAACGTCTTTGTTTCTCAGTACGGAAATGTCATTTCTACTACAGGAACAGTTCCGCATCTGTTAACACCTCAGCTTGCATCCAACAACTACTTATACGTATCTCCTTGTAAAAAAGGAAAGAAGAAAAAATTTTATATTCACAGACTGGTAGCAGAGGTTTGGTGTCAGAAACCAGACTTTGAAATTCCAAACTGTCCTCTCCAAGTTCATCACAAATTAAAAGTACTCAGAAATTCAACGATAGACGTTAACTTTGCTATGAACTTAGAGTATTTATACAGGCCGCATCACAAGGCTATAGAACACATAAAGAGTTATCAAGTGCAAAGACTAACAGGAAAATGGTTTTATCTCCCAGATGTTCACGCAATAGCAGAATACTATAATACTTCTACTTATTCCATCTATCAACTTCTCACTCGTTCCCCTAAAGAAATCAAAGGTAACTATGAAATTTATGAATCAGACAATATCAAAATCAAAGTAGGAAAGGAAAAATAACTATGACAGTTTATACAATAACAGAATTACAGGAACTATTAAAACTCAATCCGAAACAGGCAAAGGCATTAATGCGTACAGATGGCTTTCCAAGCATCAAAATCGGCAGAGAATACCGAGTAGAAGAAGATATGCTACGCCAGTGGTTTGCTGATAACAAAGAGTTTCCTCTTGACTATACCAAGTGTTAAGGAGGTTTCTATGGATTATGAATTACATTTAGCAGGCTTAGAAATAGAAATCACAAGAGACTGCAATCTTAACTGCCCTCATTGTATGCGCTACGAGCCAAATGAGCCAATGGATGCCTACAGGGGTACAGTTATAGCCCCTGAGGTTATAGATGCCTTATTTGACCGCTACAGACACATAGAACTCCTATTATTGACAGGTGGCGAGCCTATGTTACATCCAGAGATGATTACTTATATAGTCGATAAGATTATAGAAAAGAAAGTCTACGTGGAACAGATACAAGTTATCACTAACGGTACAATAGCGAGTAAGGAAGCTGTCACAGCATTAAATAAAGCATACAAATATATCACTGAGAACTGTGTTGACTGGGAGTACCCGGTTCATATAGGAATCAGCACAGACTACCATGATAACCAAAGTTCAATACAGACTGTATACAACTTCTACAAACAACAATGTAAGTTTGATGTCAGATTACATCAAGTCGATTTATCTGATGCAAAGCAATTATCACTTACGTACTCTGGCAGGGCTAAAACTTTAACCAATATAAATGAACATCTTGACCCTATCAATCATAAAATCTGTACAACCGCAGACGGAAAAGTTCTGTGTATGCTAGACTTGACTCTCACTGGAAATTTTGTTCTGGCTACTCAGCATTCGTTCCAAGATGCAGACAATCCAGAAAATATCCTCTGTCCTGTAGACGGAAATCTCGTACTTGCTATCATGCAATGGAACTATAAACATCCTCTGAACTGTGAAGAAGTTAAAGTAAAAGCATGGATGCAACATACTCTTGATACAGGAAATTATTTTGGTAAAAAAGCCACCGCTCACGATTATGAAATCTGCAAACAATCCCTTGAATACTACAATGACACAGAAATATACAGAAAAGAAGTCCATGTACAGTTTCCTGCACTGTACCCGGATGATATAGAAAATATCTCTAATATGTCAGAAGAACAATCTTATCTCTGCTGCCAAATTCAAGCTACACTTCTACAGAGGACACGTTCCTCTAAACCTATTGATACATCTTGTTGGTGTACCTGTCCTAAGAAAAAATCACAAAATTAAAACTACAGGCAAGGGCTGGCAGCAGTCCTTACCTTTTTTCTTGAGGAGAAAATTAAAATTTATGAATATTAATGCTAATGAAACCTTACAATATTTATCTAATGCTGGTATAATAAATATTGAGCAAGTGCAAAAAGATGTTGAGATTATGAAAAAAAATGAATGTCTTAAAATGCACAAAAACCCTATATGGCAGGGGCAAGGAAAAGATACCCGCTGGAAAACCCGTCTACCTAACGGAAAAATGATTGCAAAGAAAAGGAAGGAAGATTTAGAGAAGGTAATAATTCAATACTACAGTGCTCCTCTTACTTTTGATGATTTGTACCGTCATTGGCGTAAGTCCCAAGATCAGATGGTTTCAGACAATACAACATATAAGTATGACACAGATTACAAAAGATACTATCAAGATACAGCATTCTCTAAGATGGACATTACTAAAATCACAGAGGAAAATGTCAAAATTTTTATCAGGACTACTGTTGGAAGATTGAACTTGTGTAAGAGTGCCTGCAAGACTCTTTTTGGATATACAAACAATGTGTTCAAAAGTGCTATGATAAATCACTATATATCTGAAAATCCAATGCAGTATCTTAGTCCTAAGTTCTTTTATCAATACTGTACCGAAAAGCAAAAATCAAAGGAGAAAACTCTTGTCTTAGATAAAGATATGGTTCTTTTATGTGAGCAACTTCAAGAGGACTACAAAAATCAACCTGAGTATATTCCTTCTTATGCTGTTGAGCTTGCTATCCTTACAGGGATGCGTGTAGGCGAGATTGCGGCTTTAACATGGGATTCCATTTCTAAGGACGGTATTTTGATAAATAAGTCAGAAAAGTATAATTGTAAGACAAATACTTATTTTATTGATGCTACAAAGAACAAAAAAGAGCGTCTGTTTCCAATGTGTAATGAAATTTCAAATTTACTGGATAAAGTAAAAAAAGCAGAATTACAGAACGGCTACATTTTTGAATGGGTATTTGCTAATGAAGATGGACGTGTTCATGCGCCTGTTATTTCTTCCTGCATAAAAAACAAATGCAGACAGCTAGGTATTGAAGAAAGAGGCATACATGCCCTGAGAAAGACTTTCAACTCTAAGATCAGAAATATAGGTGTAGCGCCTACAGTAGCGGCTACACTACTGGGGCATTCCGTAGAAGTCAATCAGAAGTATTACACTTTTGATGTAACCAGCAATGACGAAAAAAAAGAAATTGTTTCTTTAATCAATGAAAACCTGCCGCTGGCAAAATAAAAGTGTAACAAAAAATGTAACAAAAAGTAACTCAAAATAGGATAAAAAAAGAGCTTCCGCAAACTTGGAAACTCTTGATTTTATTGCATTTAGTCGGGGCAACAGGATTTGAACCTGCGACCTCACGGCCCCCAGCCGTGCGCGCTACCAAGCTACGCCATACCCCGTAACGCAAGTTAGTATAACAAATTATTTCTGTGATTTCAACTGTTTTTTGAAAAATTTACAAAAATTATACAAATTTAGCAGGAAGAAATTTCATGTACTTTTTTATGTTATAAAATTTCTTCCTGTTTATCCTATGTACAAGCCTTACAATCATCTGTTACAGTTACGCTGGCATGATGGCTTTTTCCAAATTGTCTACACGCATATCCAGTTCAAAAACTTTCTCTCGAGTTTCCTTATTCTCCTTTCTATAGCGAAGCTCATCCATACGTGAATCAAATAGGGCAGATATTTTTCTGTCAATTTCATTTTCCAGTTTAAGTTCTATAGTTTTTACGCTTCCCTTGAGTTGCACAATATCTGATTTCATGTTCGTGATATCCGTCTTCATGTTTGTAATATCTGCCTTCATGTTCGTGATATCTGTCTTCATGTTTGCAATATCTGTCCTCATATCTGCGATATCGTTCTTTACATCGGACATATCATTTTGAAAACCGGCAATGCTTCCCTGTATAGAAAAAAGGATATTTCTCAATTCCGCATCTTCCACATTCTTCCCTCCTTTCGTTATAGTACGTTTCGTTCTCTTTTGTATAGAACCAATTGTACCATTGAAGGAAGAAAAAGTCTACAGCGAAATTATTATAATATTTTTATAAGACATCTTCGGCAAATTATAACTTATGTATAAACAGCCCACTCCGAAGTTTTGGCTCAAACCAGGTGGATTTTGGAGGCATTAATTTGTTCTCGTCTGCAATCTTCATCAGGTCTTCCATAGATGTCGGGTACATGACAAAGGCTACACCGCCGGTTCTGTCCGCAATCTCTGCCAGCTCTGCTGCCTTATGGCTTCCGCCCACAAAGGAGATTCTCTGGTCTGTGCGCGGATCTTCGATTCCAAGGACTGGTCTGAGGACTTTTTCCTGAAGAATGGATACATCCAGCTGTCCGACCACGTCCTTCTTCTCATAGATATCCGGCCATGCTTTCAGGTGATACCACTGTCCGTCCACATACATTCCCATACAATGCTTCTCTACAGGCTTGCATGGAAATCCCGGCATCAGCATCAGTTCAAAGTTGAACTTCAGGGCGCCCAGAAATGCCTTTACAGTCAGGCCGTTCAAATCTTTTACAATCCTGTTATAAGGAAGAATGCAGAGCTGATCATAGGGAAATACAACAGACAGGAAATAATTAAACTCTTCCTCCCCTGTATATCCCGGATTCTGTTCTCTTCTCTTTAAACCTACTTTTACAGCGGAAGCTGCGCGGTGATGTCCATCTGCGATGTACAGAGAATCAATCCCTGCAAATTCCTTATTTATTTCAGAAATAACCTCATCTTCATCAATCACCCATACTCTGTGTGTGATCTGATCCTCTTCTGTAAAATCATATGCTGCTTCATGATGATCTTTCCAGTTATTCATCAGTGTAAGCAGAGAATCCGGATATCTGCATGCCAGAAAAATAGGACCGGTATTTGCATTACAGGAATCTACATGGTGGATCCTGTCCTGTTCCTTATCTTCTCTGGTAAGCTCATGTTTCTTCACTACACCATTCATATAATCATCAATGGAACTGCATCCTACGATACCGGTCTGTGTCTTTCCTTTTCTTACAAGTTCATATATATAGTAACAGGCCTTCTGATCCTGAACAAGAATTCCCTTTTCTTCCATATTGTCAAGATTTTCTTTTGCTTTTTCATAAACCCGATCATCATACAGATCTGTCTCAGGTTCCAGATCCATTTCCGGTCTGTCAATATGAAGAAAGGACAGGGGATTCTCATCTCCGATTGATTTTGCTTCTTCCCGGTTTACCACATCATATGGAAGTGCTGCCACATCAGCAGCCTTTTCCGGTGTAGGTCGAAGTGCCCGGAATGCATGAAATACTGCCATAATATTTTCTCCTCTTCTGTATCTTTTGTATTGCTCTTTTATACCCACTTTACTGTCTATCCTGTAAAAATAAAACGAACATTACTCATTATTTTATCATATCCAAATCCTTATATCAATGTACAAATTATGAAACCTAATTTTTTTTTGAAAAACCTAAAAATTTTTGTATTTTTCTATTGCAATTTTTAAAATATATGGTATGATAGAATCACAAGTTAAGGAAACCAAATGATAATTTTTAAGGGAGGTCATTTTATGACAGAAGGATTAAAATGGACTGTAAACGAGGTTCCGAAATCAGATGATAAACACCTGGAACTGATGTCCGAAGAAAATGTAAAGAAAGCAAATGAGTTCCACAGAAGTTTCCCACAGTACAGTGTGACGCCTCTTCAGAACCTTTCATCCCTTGCGAAATATTTAGGAGTAAAAAATATTTTCTGTAAGGATGAATCCTATCGCTTTGGCTTAAATGCTTTCAAAGTACTTGGAGGTTCTTATGCAATGGGCCGCTATATCGCAAAAGAACTTGGACGTGATATCAGCGAGCTGCCATACAATGTTCTCTCTTCTGATAAATTAAGAGAAGAATTCGGACAGGCTACATTCTTTACTGCAACAGACGGTAATCATGGACGTGGAGTTGCATGGGCAGCTAACCGCCTTGGACAGAAAGCAGTTGTAAGAATGCCTAAGGGAACAACAAAGACTCGTTTCGATAACATTGCCAAAGAAGGTGCTACTGTTACGATCGAAGAAGTAAACTATGATGACTGCGTAAGAATGGCTGCAGCAGAAGCTGCCAAAACAGAACATGGTATCATCGTTCAGGATACCGCATGGGACGGATATGAAGAAATTCCATCCTGGATCATGCAGGGATACGGAACACTGGTTCTTGAGGCTGACCAGCAGTTAAAAGAAATGGGTGTTGAACGTCCGACACATGTATTTGTTCAGGCCGGTGTTGGTTCTTTAGCAGGTGCCGTAGTCGGTTATTTCGCTCATAAATATAAAGATAACCCGCCGGTTATGGCTGTCTGTGAAGCAAGTGCTGCTGACTGCCTGTACCGCTCCGCTGTTGCAAAGACAGGAAATCTGGTAAATGTTACAGGTGATCTTCAGACAATTATGGCCGGTCTTGCATGCGGTGAGGGAAATATGATCGGATGGGATATCCTGAAAAATCACGTAGATGTATTTGCATCCTGTCCTGACTGGATGAGCGCAAAGGCAACACGTATCTACGCTAATCCACTGGGAGATGATCCACACGTTGTCTCTGGTGAATCCGGTTCCGTTCCGCTTGGTTTCTGCTTCACTGCTCTTCACGATGAAGATGCAAAAGACTTAAAAGAAGCGCTGAAACTGGATGAGAATTCCGTAGTACTTGTTATTTCCACAGAAGGTGACACTGATCCTGTTCGCTACCGCGAGATCGTATGGGACGGATTATACGGAACAAACGAATCTTTAAGCAAATGATGTTTTTGGTGAACACAGACAGGTAAGTGGTATGGTTATCTCGAAAATGATATACCAGTAACTAATAATATGATATCAGATTAGGGGCAAAATACCTTTTGACCCTAACATCATAATATTTTATACATATTGGGAGGGTAAAAAAATGGATTACGCAAAAATTAACGAAGCTGCAATGGGTTATAAGGATGATATGACTAAGTTCCTTCGCGATCTGGTTCGCATTCCTGGCGAAAGCTGCGGAGAAAAAGGACATATCATGAGAATCAAAGAGGAAATGGAAAAAGTCGGATTCGACAAAGTTCAGATCGATCCGATGGGCAATATCCTCGGCTACATGGGAACAGGTAAAACTCTCATTGGTTTTGACGCTCATATTGATACAGTCGGTATCGGTAATATCAAGAACTGGGAATTTGATCCATACGAAGGTTTCGAATCTGATGAAGAAATTGGCGGACGTGGAACATCTGACCAGATGGGCGGTATTGTTTCTGCAGTATACGGTGCTAAGATCATGAAAGACCTTGGTCTTTTAAACGATAAATATCAGGTACTTGTGACAGGTACTGTACAGGAAGAAGACTGTGACGGTCTCTGCTGGCAGTACATCATCCATGAAGATGGTGTTCGTCCTGAATTCGTTGTTTCCACAGAACCAACAGACGGCGGTATCTACAGAGGACAGCGTGGACGTATGGAGATCCGTGTTGATGTCAAAGGTGTTTCTTGCCATGGTTCCGCACCGGAGCGTGGTGACAATGCCATCTACAAAATGGCCGACATCCTTCAGGACGTACGTTCCCTCAACGAAAACGATGATGCAGACGAGACGGAAATCAAGGGTCTCGTAAAAATGCTCAACCCGAAATACAATCCAGACTGGGAAGAAGCGCGTTTTCTCGGACGCGGTACCGTTACCGTATCTCAGATCTTCTACACCTCCCCCAGCCGCTGCGCCGTGGCCGACTCCTGCTCCATCTCCATCGACCGCCGCATGACCGCCGGCGAGACCTGGGACTCCTGCCTCCAGGAGATCCGCGACCTGCCCAGCGTGAAGAAGTACGGCGACGACGTACAGGTGTCCATGTATATGTATGACCGGCCCTCCTGGACCGGCGAGGTGTACGAGACCGAGTGCTACTTCCCCACCTGGATCAACAAGGAAAACGCCGCCCACGTCCAGGCCCTGGTGGACGCCCACCACGCCCTCTGGGGCGACAAGCGCATCGGCCACGCCGACGCCGAGGCCAAGCGGGACGCCATGCACCTGCGGGACGGCCGCCCCCTCACCGACAAGTGGACCTTCTCCACCAACGGCGTAGCCATCCAGGGCCGCTACGGCATCCCCTGCGTGGGCTTCGGCCCCGGCGCCGAGAGCCAGGCTCACGCCCCCAACGAGATCACCTGGAAGATGGATCTGGTCACCTGCGCCGCCCTGTACGCCGCCGTGCCCGGCAACTACAAGGAGGAGAACAAGACCGCCGACGTGTCCCAGTTCCGCGCGGGCAAGACCAATAATAACATTCAGTAAGAAGCGCGCCCGTAGGGGCGGGGTTTGTCCCCGCCCGCGGACGGCCACAAGGGCCGCCCCTACCCCACAACAAAAAAGAAAAGGAGATTGCCGCTATGGAAAACCTTCAGAACTATATTGACAAGCTCAACAAGCTCAACTTCAAAGAGATGTACGAGGGCGACTTCTTCCTGACCTGGGAAAAGACCGACGACGAGCTCGAGGCCGTCTTCACCATCGCCGACGCCCTGCGCTACATGCGCGAGCACAACATCTCCACCAAGATCTTCGAGTCCGGCCTGGGTATCTCCCTGTTCCGCGACAACTCCACCCGCACCCGCTTCTCCTTCGCCTCCGCCTGCAACCTGCTGGGCCTGGAGGTGCAGGATCTGGACGAGGGCAAGAGCCAGATCGCCCACGGCGAGACCGTCCGCGAGACCGCCAACATGGTGTCCTTCATGGCCGACGTCATCGGCATCCGCGA
>ERZ773103.1845-NODE-1845-length-21391-cov-2.972160_pt1 | contig 21391 bp, 18 predicted proteins | sample MGYA00511118_ERZ773103 | MGnify/ENA primary metagenome ERZ773103 (study PRJEB29015, sample SAMEA2737821) | human gut metagenome | biome: human gut; feature: human-associated habitat; material: faeces | place: China | collected 2012 ... | reverse complement strand
CCCTTGCAGGAACCGGTAAGGAATGATATAATACCCCATATATTATTATATTTCGCAGTAAAGGAGCCTCCCTATGGGATTGTTTTCATACAAAAGCTACTATAAGCCCGGCAAGGGGGTAGAGAAGGACGCACCACAGAAAAACGCCTTTTTCCATTTCTTTGAACTCTACGGGCGAAAGTTCTGGCGGTTTATTGAGGTGAACTTTATCTATCTGCTGGTATTGCTGCCTATTCTTCTGTCTGTGTATACAGAGGTCTACGATACCATGTACACCACCTTCCAACGGTGGGGGTATACGGGTACCTGTGCCTCCTATACCAGTGGAGATCTGACGGTGACAGCCAAGGATCCCGGAGCCAGCGGCAACGACTATACCTTGGATATTACACCGGATAAAAACGGTACCTTCACCGTAAAGCTCTATACCGACAGGGGAGAGGCGGCCAAGGATTCCAGCAACACCATTGATACATGGTTTACGCTGGAAGGTGTTTCCTCCATCGATGAACTGGCGGACTATGACAACGATTATGTAACATTTTCCGGCTCCGGCCCACTGAAAACCATCCACGAGGCATCCCTTTCCGGCGGCGATGGCCTTATGAGCCTGTTTACGCCGCTGCTGTATCTGGCGATGCTGTATTACCAGTATGTCCCCATGCCCATTCAGGTGATTTTGCTGTTGGCATCGGTGCTCTGCTATGGCCCGGCCAAATGCGGCGTGACTTACGTGCTGCGGAACTATTCCCGGGAGACACATTCGTGGCTCAGTGATATCTGGGACAAGGCCAAGGAAAACTGGAAGCAGGGCATGCTTTTTGGTGTTCTGGACTGCATTATTGCGGCCATTGTGGTGTTCAATCTGACCTTCCGGCCTTCGGCAGAGATGGCAACGGTTATGCGGGTGTGCAAGTATGTGACGCTGCTGGTGGGCATGTTCTATGTGTTTATGCGGAAGTACATCTATTTGATGATCGTTACGGTGAAGCTGAATCTCCGTTCTATCATTCAGAATGCGTGGCTGCTGGCCTTTATTGGCATATTCCGGAACTTCTTCAGTGGCCTTGCCAACCTGCTGCTGTGGGTGATCTCCTATGTGCTGATCATGGCGGTGCATCCGTTCCTTGAAATTGTGCTGCTTGGGATGTTCCTCTACAGCTTCACAGGCTTCCTGTCCATCAGCGCCTGCTATCCGCTGGTTGACAAATATCTGGTAAAGCCCATTGAGGAAATGCAGGCGGAGGAAAAAGCCAAAGCGGCAGAGGCAGGGGAGAGCACGGAGCCCGCAGAGGACACGGCAGAAGCCGAGAAAACGGGAGCACCGGAGGAAAAAGAATACGAGACCCCGGCCATTCGGGATACCAAGCTGTTTTAAGAATTGGAAGGAAACATCATGCATTGCGATGGAATTTTATTTGATTTGGACGGAACCCTCTGGGATTCTGTGGATGAGATCATCTATACATGGAATCAGGTGCTGGAGGAGCATCACTGGTTTCGGCCACCGATCACCCGGAGTGAACAGAAAAGCGTCATGGGCCTGCAGATGGATGAAATTGCAAGGCGGCTGTTTCCGGGGTATTCCTTTGAAACGCAAATGGATTATATGGAGCAGTGCATTCAGAAGGAAAACGCCTATTTGCGCCAGCACGGCGGGACGTTGTATCCAAGGCTGGAGGAAACCCTGAAAATTTTGTCGAAGGATCATAGGCTCTGCATTGTATCCAATTGCCAGAAGGGATATATCGAGGCATTTTTGGCAGCGCATCGGTTGGAGCAATATTTCTGCGACCATCAGTGCTTTGGTGATACTGGCCTGAGCAAAGGGGAAAATAATAAACTGGTGATCCGGCGGAATGGATTCCAAGCGACGGTCTATGTGGGCGATACACAGGGAGACCGGCAGTCTGCCATGGATGCAGGTATTCCGTTTGTCTATGCGGCCTACGGGTTTGGGACAGTCACTGATTATCAGGCGAAGGTGGAGCAGTTTTCGGAACTGGCGGTACTGCTGAATGATTAGGCGTAGAAATCCCCGATGGGATGCTTCGGTGTTCCAGCGGGGAGAAATAGATTGAAGCATAAAACGCAACAAAATAAAAATTTTGTTGCGTTTTATGCCCGGAAATTACAAAATAACCAGTTTTGCACGATGGAGGCCATTATGGATATGTCCGAATGTCCCCGGATTCTCCGGGAATTTTTAACCTATCACGAGACCATCAAGGGTCAGTCCAAGCGGACGATCTCAGAATACTATCTGGATCTGCGGATGTTCTTCCGGTTTCTGATTGTGTTCCGGGATGACCGGCTGCCCTATGACTATGATTTGAATCAGGTGTCGATTCGTGACGTGGATTTGAACTTTGTGTCGAGAATCACGCCCACAGAGATTTATGAATTCTTCGTTTATCTGGGCAATGACCGGGTCTATCACACCGACACCCAGCATCCCGGCAAAGGCGTGGAAAATGCAGCCCGGGCCCGGAAGCTCTCTGCCATCAAATCCTTTTTTAAGTATCTGACGGTTTCCACCAAGCAGCTGGAAGAAAACCCTGCGGCAGATATTGAATTTCCAAAGCTTCGGCGTGCGCTGCCCAAGTACCTAACCTTGGAGGAAGCTCAGGCACTGCTTTCCAATGTCAAGGGCCGCAATGCTCGGCGGGATTTTGCGATTCTGATGATCTTTTTGAACTGTGGACTGCGGATATCGGAGCTTGCAGGACTAAATTATGGCGATGTGCACAACGATCGTCTGCGTGTTTTGGGCAAAGGCAACAAAGAACGTACAGTCTATATGGGTCAGGCTTGCATGGATGCCATTGCGGCCTATAACAATACGCTGCCGGAGGCCATTCGGAATGATGTGCGCAGGCCTCTGTTTTTGTCTCAAAAATCCTCCAAGGACGGCAAACGCACCGACAGCCGCATGTCCACCAATGCCATTCACCGGCTGGTGAAAAAGCATATTCTGGATGCCGGTCTTGATCCGACCCAATACTCTGCCCATAAGCTCCGGCACACGGCGGCAACGCTGATGCTCTCACGAGGCGTAGACGTAAAGACCGTTCAGGAAGTGCTGGGACATGAGCATCTCAACACCACGGAGATCTACACCCATATCGAAAATACCGAGTTGAAGATCGCCGCAGAGGCCAACCCAATTTCAAAGTTTCAGAAAAAAACAGAATAAATTTGTACAAAAAATCCGAAAATCACCATAAAATATGGTGATTTTCGGATTTTTATTGGCTGTTATAGGAGCTTTGTTCAACAGCTCCCCTGCCGCTGGTTGCTGGGGCTCTATAAAAAAGCAGCTAAGCGAAGAAAAATAGACCTGCGGCTTTGAAATCCGCAGGTCTATCTGGTGTGTTAGAGATTTAATTAGATCTTATTGTCACAGCCCAGTACGTCGGTGATCTTGTGCATGACAAGCTTTTTGATGTTGGCCCGGGCGGGCTTCAGGTACTGGCGGGGATCAAAATCGGCGGGATGCTCAGCCATGTACTGCCGGATGGTGCCGGTCATGGCAAGACGCAGGTCAGAGTCGATGTTGATCTTGCAGACGGCCATGGATGCGGCCTTGCGGAGCTGCTCTTCAGGAATACCCACTGCATCGGGCATCTTACCGCCGTGCTCATTGATCATCTTCACATACTCCTGAGGAACGGAAGAAGAGCCGTGGAGCACAATGGGGAATCCGGGCAGACGCCGGGAGACCTCCTCCAGAATGTCAAACCGCAGCGGAGGGGGCACCAGAATGCCCTTCTCGTTCCGGGTGCACTGGGCGGGGGTGAACTTGTATGCGCCGTGGGAGGTGCCGATGGCGATGGCCAGAGAGTCGCAGCCGGCGCGCTCTACAAACTCCTGCACGTCCTCGGGACGGGTGTAGGAGGAATCCTCTGCGGCAACCTTGACCTCATCCTCTACACCGGCCAGCGTGCCCAGCTCGGCCTCTACCACAACGCCGTGGTCATGGGCATACTCCACCACCTGACGGGTGATGGCAATATTCTCTTCAAAGGGCTTGGAGGATGCATCGATCATAACGGAGGTAAAACCGTCATCGATGCAGGACTTGCAGGTTTCAAAGGTGTCGCCGTGATCCAGATGCAGGCAGATGGGAAGCCCCGTCTCAATCTCTGCGGCCTCTACCAGCTTAACCAGATAGGTGCGGTTGGCGTAGGAACGGGCGCCCTTGGATACCTGCAGGATGACAGGTGCGTTGCATTCTCTGGCAGCCTCGGTGATGCCCTGAATGATCTCCATATTGTTGACGTTAAAGGCGCCGATGGCATAGCCGCCGTCATAGGCCTTTTTGAACATTTCGGTGGATGTAACAATAGGCATGTTCATACACTCCTTTAGAATTGAAGTGATTTTAGTATAGCATCTCACGGCGTAAAAAGCAAGAAGGAGCGCAAAACAAAAATGTTCGAAATGTATCATACAAGCTGCCGGAAGGATGAAAATAAACCCATATGGACTCTTGCGGTTTTGCCGGGAGAATGGTATCATAGCAGAAGAATATACAAGGAGGTAATCCAATATGAGCACTCCCCTTACCGGCGCCTGTATCTTCGGCCAGTCCGGCGGCCCCACTTCTGTCATCAATTCCAGCGCCTGCGGCGTATTTGAGGCGGCGCTGAAGAGCCCCTATATCACCAAGGTCTATGGTGCCGCTCATGGCATCAAGGGCGTACTGAACGATCAGCTCTATATCATCGATGAGGAGGATCCCAAGGAGCTGGCACTGCTCCCCTACACCCCCTCCTCTGCCCTGGGATCCGTCCGCTATAAGCTGAAGGATCCCGAGGTGGATGACACCGATTACAAGCGTATGCTGGAGATCTTCCGGAAATACAATGTCCGCTATTTCTTCTATAACGGCGGCAACGACTCTATGGACACCTGCTCCAAGGTCAGCCGTTACCTGAAGAGCGTGGGCTATGAATGCAACGTCATTGGTGTTCCCAAAACCATCGACAATGACCTTTACGGTACCGACCACTGCCCCGGCTTCGGCAGTGCGGCCAAGTATATCGCCACCACCTGCATGGAGGTCTCTCTGGACGCTAAGGTCTATGACACCGGCATGATCTGCATCATTGAAATCATGGGCCGGAATGCCGGCTGGCTGGCCGGTGCCGCAGCGCTGGCTTCTGCCACCGGCGAAGGCCCGGATCTGGTGTATCTGCCGGAGATCCCCTTCGATGTGGAGCAGTTCTATGCGGATGTAGAGCGGATCTACAAGGAGAAGGGCAAGGTCATCATTGCCGCCTCTGAGGGCATCCACGATAAGGACGGCAAGTTCATCTCCGAGTATGCCGGTGAGGCAGCCAAGGACGCCTTTGGCCATACTCAGATGGGCGGTCTGGCACAGGTGCTTCAGAGCATGCTGAAGACCAAAATCGACTGCAAGAGCCGTGCCATTGAGCTGAGCCTCATGCAGCGCTGCGGGGCACATCTGGCCTCTCAGACGGACATTGACGAGGCCTATGCAGTAGGTGCCGCAGCGGTAGAAGCCGCCACCTCCGGTAAGACCGGCTACATGGTGGCCATTCACCGGACCTCCAATGCGCCCTACGCATGGGAGACCGAGCTTCTTCCTCTGGAGAAGTGTGCAAACTATGAGAAGAAGGTTCCGCTGGAGTGGATCAACGAGGCGGGCAACGGCGTGACCCAGCAGTTCATCGACTATGCACTGCCGCTGATTCAGGGGGAGACCAAGATGCAGAAGGAAAACGGTCTGCCCCGGTTCGCAAAGCTCAAAAAGGTTCTGGCCAAGTAAATAAGTGTGTTCCAATTTGGCCCTCCGGCTGCATGCCGGAGGGCCCTTTCGGTTTTGTTACTGCTTCTGATTGACAATATGGTAATAAATCTTGGAGGTCAGGAAATAGACGATCAGGTAAACCAGAGCAAATACGCCGCAGCAGATGGCAACACAGGTGAGAAACAGCCCGGTGTCGGTCATTTCCAGTGCGCTGAGGCAGCCCTTGACCATGGGGAATGCGAACATCGTATGAATGATTGCGGTAAACAGCGGCAGGAAAAATACGGTGAGCACCTGAGAGTGGATGCTGGAGCGTATCTCCTTTTCCGTCAATCCCACCTGACGCATGATGGCATACCGCCGGGCATCTTGAAGTCCTTCGGATACCTGCTTGTAGTAGATAATCAGAATGGTGGCCACAAGGAACGTCAGCCCCAGAAAGATCCCCAGAAAGAATAGACCGGCGTAGGTGCTGAGAAGGCTTTCTCTGATCATGCTCCGGGTGGAAATGCCATAGTTGAAAACATCATCATTGCCGGACATGAAATCAGTAATGGAGGTACTCCACTGATGAGAGAAGGCTTCCTCCATAGCTGAGTCCTTGAGATCAAACCCAAGGTAGCTGATCACTCTGCTGCTTCCGTCTATGGAGATCGCATCAAAATCCTGATCCGGGATCACAAGAACAAAGCAGGCATAGGCGGAGCTGGTCAGCTGGCTGGATAGGGGAAAATCAGGAATCGTTTTGCGGATGGTGTAGGTTTTGGTTTCTACTGACATGGTGGAGTGTGTGTAGTTCTCTTCTGTGTACAGCAGCGCTTCGCCGGAAGAGAGTGCCGCATTGGAACCGGAAAGCCGATTATAGTCCGAAAGCGGTATCCATGACACAGAGGCTGAACTCGTAAAATCATCCAGCGTAGGGGAAGCTGTTCCTACATTTTCCCGTGTTAAGGAATCACCCTTGAGAATGCCACTGTAGGTGATGTAGTGGAACATTGCGGGCTGGACCGGGGCGCCATTGATTTCACCGGCAGCCTGCAATGCGCTATCCTCTGCTGCTTGAATGTCATCATCCGTCCGGGTCTCGCTCCAAAAGGTGAGGTTTACGCTGTGCGGTGCGCGGGAATCCACCGCCCCCTGACTGCCTGCATAAAGGCTCATGGTAGAGGAAACCGTCACCAGTACCATGGTGGAGAGAATGCAGATATTGCCAAGGCTGACGGCGTTCTGCTTCATTCGGTAGAGCATGCCGGAAACAGAGATGAAATGCCGTGTCTGATAGTAATACTTTTTGTTTTTCCGCAGCAGCTTCAAGAACACGATACTGCCGGAGGTAAACAGACAATAGGTTCCCAGAATAACCAGAATAACTGCCACAAAGAACAGCATCAGTGCGCCGATGGGATTTTTGATGGTAATGGCGAGAATATAACCGGAGGCCAGAAAAATAATGCCCAAGACGGTCAGAATCCATTTGGATCTCGGCTCCCTCTCCCCTTCACTGCCGCTCCGCAGCAGCCCGATGACGCTGCTGAAGTGGATCTGCCGGAGATTGTTCAGATAGACTGCCAGAAAAATCAGGGCGTAGATGCCGATCGTGTCGGTAAAGGCTTTGAGGCTCAGGGAAAAACCGGTGCCGCCGGGCGTTCCCATGAGATACATCAGCAGCAAATAGGAAAGGTAGTCCAGCAGTGCACCAAAGAGCAGACCCAAAAGGATGCCGCCTGCGGCCAGAATCAGCGTTTCGTAGAAGAGGATTATGGCGATGTGCCGCCGTTCCATGCCCAGCACGCAGTAAAGACCAAATTCCTTTTTTCGCTGCTTCATCAAAAAGCTGCTGGTATAGAACAGAAAAATTGCCGAAAAGATTGCGATGACACAGCTGCCCAGAGAGGCAGTCATGGTGATTTCCGAGGCACCCACGGTGCCCCGAAGGTAAGGCATCCATGAGATATTTCGGAGAATATGGAACACGGTTACCACAAATAGTGTGGCCAGCGTATAGGGAATATAGCTCCGGCGGTTCTTACGGATGGCATCCCAAGCGAATTTCGGATAGAACAGCTTCACGCCTGCTCACCGCCCCTCAAAAGCATGGTCAGGGTGTCGGAGATGGTCTCATAAAAGGCGCCGCTGCTCTCCCCTGCCCGATAGAGCTGGTGGAATACCTGCCCATCCCGGATAAACAGCACCCGGCTGGCATGGCTGGCTGCCCGGGCGGAGTGGGTGACCATAACAATGGTCTGCCCGGTCTGATTGATGCTGTGGAACAGGTTCAAAAGATCATCTGTGGAGCGGGAATCCAGCGCACCGGTGGGCTCATCTGCAAGGATCAGCTTGGGCTGGGTGATTAGAGCCCGGGCCACAGCGGCCCGCTGCTTTTGTCCGCCGGAGACTTCGTAGGGGTATTTTTTAAGCAGTCCGGAGATACCAAGGCTGGCGGCCAGATTTTTGAGGCGTCCGTTCATCTCCGAGTATTCCATACCGGACAGCACCAGAGGCAGATAGATGTTGTCCTCCAGGGTGAAGGTGTCCAGCAGGTTGAAGTCCTGAAACACAAAGCCCAAGTTATCCCGGCGGAAGCCGGAGAGCTCCTTGTCCTTCAGCTGGGACAGCTCCTTCCCGTCCAGAACCACTTCACCGGATGTTGGACGATCCAGCGCCGCCAGAATATTTAAGAGCGTTGTTTTGCCGCTGCCGCTTTCTCCCATAATGGCCACATATTCGCCCTGAGAGACAGAGAAATTCACATTGCTCAGAGCCTCTACCTTATTGCCGCCAAAGCGAGTGGTGTAGACCTTTCTGAGATTTCTTACTTCAAGGATCGACATAGGATTTTTCCTCCTGTTTCATGTTTGTGGCCTTATTATACAATCGTGCATTGTGACGTGCCATGGATTTGCCTTACAGTTTGGGCGGGAAACCTTACAGTTTTGTAAGGTTTGCAGAAAATAAGAGGGGCAGCCATAGGACTGTCCCTCTTGGTCTATGATGATTAGTCGATCTTGCACAGTTCGCAGGCGGTTTTTGCAGCCAGCGCAGCGTTGTTGTAGACCAGCTGGATGTTGGAATCCAGGCTGTCGCCGCCGGTAAGCTCCTTGACCTTAGCCAGCAGGAAGGGAGTGGTAGCCTTGCCGTGGATGCCCTGCTCCTTGGCTTCTGCAATGGCCTGATCAATGGCGCCGTTGATGACGGCGGGATCCATGGAATACTCCTCGGGGATGGGGTTGGTGACCAGCATGCCGCCCTTGAGGCCCAGCTCATGCTGTACGTGGAAGGTCTTGGCCAGCTCGGCGGGAGTGTCCATCCGATAGTCTACGCCGAAGCCGGATTTCCGGGTGTAGAAGGCAGGAAGCTCGTCGGTGCCATAGCCAATGACGGGAACGCCATGGGTCTCCAGATACTCCAGCGTCAGGCCCAGATCCAGAATGGACTTTGCACCGGCGCATACCACCATCACGGGGGTGTTTGCCAGCTCTTCAAGGTCGGCGGAGATGTCCATGGTGGTCTCAGCGCCACGGTGTACACCGCCGATGCCGCCGGTGGCGAAGATCTTGATGCCGGCCATATGGGCGATCATCATGGTGGTGGTAACGGTGGTAGCGCCGTCCTCGCCACGGGCAACCAGAGCAGCTACGTCACGGCGGCTGGCCTTGGCAATGGCCTGCCCCTTCTTGCCGAAATACTCGATCTCCTCAGGGGTCAGACCAGCCTTCAGGCGGCCGCCGATGATGGCGATGGTGGCGGGAACTGCGCCGTTCTCACGGATGATCTTCTCTACGTTCAGAGCGGTCTCTACGTTCTGGGGATAGGGCATGCCGTGAGAGATGATGGTGGACTCCAGAGCAACAACGGGCTTACCGGCTGCAACGGCAGCGGCGACTTCGGGGTTTACATCCAGAAAACGATTCATGTTCATACGATTACCTCCATATTTTCGTTCATTCGTGCAAGTAATGCTTCTTCTGTGAGTGCTTCATTGATGGTCTCCGTCCCCTCAATGGAGATGGAGGAGGCCGCGGAACCGGCCATGGTGGACCTTCTCAGGTCACTGCCCTGAAGATAGGCCCATACCAGCCCTGCCACAAAGGCATCCCCTGCCCCGGTGGCGTTGTTCACCTTTACGGGATAACAGGGCAGCTCCAGCATTTCATTGTGGTCTGCCGCCAATACGCCCCGGGTGCCCAGAGAGATAAAGACACGATGCAGGCCCGTATTCAGCAGAACCTGTGCGGCCCGTCGGAGATCCTCGTCACTGTGTATGGGGATACCCGAGAGCAGCTCCGCTTCCAATCGGTTGGGCTTCAGGGTGTGGAGCTTTCCAAGCACACTCTTGAGCTTTGCGGCCTTTGTAACGGATACCGGATCGGCAAAGATCGGCGGCGTCACATGCTCGGCGATAAACTCAATGGATTCCTGAGGAATGTTGGCATCTACGACCACCAGCTGTGCGCCGTTGAGCAAGGTCAGGTTCTTTTCCAGATACGAAGGAGAGATCTCACTGCATACCTCCATGTCGCTGACGGCCAGAGCCATATCGCCGTCCGGCCCGCCCAGATAGACATAGGTAGAGGTGGAAGCGCCGGGCACCGTGCGCACACGGCTGAAATCCAGCCCGCAGGCGGTACAGGTGGCGGCGATCTTTTCGCCGTAGAGGTCAGCGCCAACGGCACTGAGCATCCGGGCATCCATGCCGAGAAGGCTGATGTTGTGGGCAATGTTCCGCCCTACGCCGCCTACGCTCATGGTGACGGAGCCGGGGTTGGAATCCCCATCAATGAGAGAACCGAAGCTCTTTCCACCAATGTCCATGTTGACGCCGCCTACCACCACCACATAGGTGCCGGAGCGGAGCACGTAGCCCTTCCCGGCGATAAAGCCCTTCTTCATGAGATTGGAAATATGAACGGCCACGGAGGAACGGGTGATACCGGCCTTCTCGGCCAGCTCCTGCTGAGAGATCATGGGATTTTCCTCAATCCACCGCAGAATTTGACGTTCACGCTGGGTCATTGCTTCACCTCCATAAAGAAAAGTTTATATTCCGTAATCTAATGCTTAGTTTACACGCATCTGCCGCAATTGTCAAGAGGGGTTTCATAAAAAATGCGGGTATGCCGAGAAATTCAGCATACCCGCATGGATACAGGGATCATTCAATTTCCAGCGTATCCCGCCGGAGGTCCAGGAAAACGGTTGTCCCCTGCCCCGGGGTGGACCGGATTGTAATATGGTGGCCCAAACGGGAGAGAATCTCGTGGCAGAGATAGAGACCGATGCCGGTGGTTTTCCGTACCTGACGGCCGTTAAGCCCAGTGTAGCCCTTTTCAAAGATCCGGGGCAGATCCTCAGGCGCAATGCCGATACCGTCGTCAGCAATCGCCAGCAGGCCGGGAACCTCCATGGAAATGGTCACGGTTCCTCCAGGGGCATATTTCAGGGCATTGGACAGCAGCTGTTCTACCACAAATTCCAGCCATTTTTCGTCGGTAAGCACAGTGGTCTCTACCGGGGCGTATTGAAGGCGCACCTTGGCCCGGATAAACTGCCCCGCATAGGTGTGCACAGCAGTGCGCAGAATGTCATCCAGCTGGCATTCCCGAATTACAAAATCCGAGATCCCCTCCCCCATCCGAAGATAGTTCAGGGCCATGGACACATACTGCTGCACCTTAAACAGCTCCCCCTTCATTTCCCCGGCATCGGGGCGGGATTGGAGGATCAGATCCATGGCAGATATGGGCGTTTTGATCTGATGGGCCCAGAGGGTAAAATAGTCCAGCGTTTCCTCATAGCGCTGCTGCTGGGCGGAAACGGCGGCCGCCTTGGCATCAAAGAGCTGCCGGAGCAAGGCCTGATACTGCTGCTCCAACGGACCACGAGGGCTGGGAAGATGCTCCAGCGAATCCATCAGATCCATTTCCCGCAGCAGCTTTAACCGCCTGGCATAGGGGAAATACCCCAGAACCAGCATTACAAGTCCTGCGGCCCCGCCCAGTCCAAGCCCGTAAATCACCGGAGTGACCGGCAGAGCGGAGAGCAGCAGCACCACAGCGCAGGAGAACCATGTGAGCAGCGCAAAAAGCAGTGCAAACCGGTATTGGCGCAGATAGCAGTGAATCATAATACGTCCTTTCAGGCCTTGGGAATCAGATAGCCCATGCCCTTTTTCGTCTCAATAAAGTCATGAAGCCCGGCGGCGGCGAGTTTTTTCCGCAGACGGCCAATGTTCACTGTAAGGGTGTTCTCGTCCACATAGCAGTCCGTTTCCCAAAGCTTTTCCATAAGGTCATCCCGGGAGACCACGGCCCCGGGGCAGGCCATCAATGCCTCCAGAATCCGGTATTCATTCTTGCTCAGTTCGATTTTCTTTCCCTGATAGCTGAGGCTTGCATCGCCTGTATGCAGGACTGCCCCGTGGGCTTCCGGCTGTAGGGGCTGATTGGTAAAATCATAGGTGCGGCGAAGCAGCGCCTGCACCTTTGCCATAAGCACACTGAGGTCAAAGGGCTTTGCGATAAAGTCGTCGCCGCCCATGTTCATGGCCATGATGATATTGAGGTTTTCGGAGGCGGAGGAAATGAAGATCACGGGAACCTTGGAGACCTTGCGGATCTCCTGACGCCAGTGGTAGCCGTCATAAAAGGGCAGCGAGATATCCAGCAGCACCAGATGCGGCCCGAAGGCTGTGAACTCGGGCATGATGTCCCGGAGGTCGTGGACGACCTCTGCCTGATGGCCCCAGCCGGAGATGGCTCCGGCCATGGCACCGGCGATCACCGGGTCATCCTCCACAATGAGAATTCGATGGGGCATGGGTCATTCCTCCAAAGCTTCTTCAATGGCCTGACGAATGGTCTTGACCCGTACCACGGTCATACCCTCCGGGGGGATGATCTTGGCGCTGCCCTGATGGGGGATCAGCACCCGGTCAAAGCCCAGTCGGCTCAGCTCACCCAGACGCAGCCCCAGATTGCTGACGGCACGGATCTCTCCGGTGAGGCCCACCTCGCCAATGGCGGCTACGTTGTTGGCAATGGCCTTGTCCCGATAGCTGGAGGCCAGCGCAAGGATCAGCGGAAGATCCGCTGCAGGCTCCGACAGGGTAAGGCCGCCGATGACGTTGATATACCCGTCACAGGCAGAAAGCCGCATACCGCCCCGCTTGTCCAGCACCGCCATCAAAAGCGTTGCCCGATTAAAGTCAAAGCCGTCGGTGGTACGCCGGGGCACATTGAAACTGGAGGATACCACCAACGCCTGAATTTCCGCCAGAATGGGACGGGTGCCCTCCATGGCACAGGCCACGCAGGTGCCGGGGGCGTTCAGGGGACGGCCGGACAGCAGCATTTCGGAGGGGTTCTCGACCTCTTTCAAACCGCCCTCGTGCATATCAAAGACGCCTAATTCATTGGTGGAGCCAAAGCGGTTTTTGGCGGCACTGAGCAGCCGATAGGAGGTGGAGCGGTCGCCTTCAAAGTAGAGCACGCAGTCCACCATGTGCTCGAGTACCTTGGGGCCTGCAATAGAGCCTTCTTTATTGATATGCCCTACCACAAATACCGTGATGCCCCGGGCCTTGGCCAGATGCATCAGGGTCATGGTGCACTCCTTTACCTGAGTAATGCTGCCCGGAGCGGAGGTGCCCTCACTGGTATAGAGGGTCTGGATGGAATCCACCACCAGCACATCCGGCTCCAATTCTTCCACGGTCTCCAGAATGTCCTCCATGGCGGTTTCCGACAGCACATAGAGCCCGTCACCGGAGACTCCAAGGCGTACAGCACGCATTTTTAGCTGGGTCTCCGATTCCTCTCCGGAGACATACAATACCTTGAGGCTGCGGGACACATAGTCGCACAGCTGCAAAAGCAGCGTGGACTTTCCAATGCCCGGTGCACCGCCCACCAGTACCAGAGAGCCCCGAACGGCGCCGCCCCCCAGCACACGATCCAGCTCGGTCATGCCCGTGGAGAAGCGCACCTCATCGGTGGTGTCCAATTCCATAAGCGGCCGGGCACTGCGGCGCGGGCCGGCTTTCACAGCGGCGGCAGGAACCCCTTTGGGCTTTGGAGCGGCTTTGTGCTCCACAATGGTGTTCCACTGGCCGCAGGCAGGGCAGCGCCCCTGCCACTTCATGGTTTCGTTTCCGCAGGAGGTGCAGAAAAATACGGTTTTTTCTTTCATAATTTGTCCTCTTTCGTGGATAAATGGCCTATACCCCGGAGAAATTCTCCGGCCGATAGCCTGCGGCAGTGACGGCGATGGTCACGGCCAGACGGTTTTGGTAACCGGGATCCTTCAGATTCCGCAGTTCTGCCGGGTTGGAGAGAAAGCCGCATTCCAGCAGCACCCCCGGGGCCATAATGTGTTTCATGAGATATACGTCTGGCGAGATGGTTTTTGCTTTTCGGGTGTTGCCGGGATCCACATGGGCTTGCAGTGCCTCTTGGAGAACCTCGGCCAGCGCTTTGGACGCTGTTCCGGTATAAAATACCTGTGCGCCGTGGTATTTCTCCTCAGAGTAGGTGTTACAGTGGATGCTCAGCAGCAAGGCACCGGCCTGACTGTTGACGATTTCTACCCGGCGGCGGATATCTGAAACCTTCTTCTGGGAAATGGTCTTGGCCTCTGGGCCTGAGAGATCGGCATCGGTGGAACGGGTCAGCAGGGTCTGTTCCCCCAGCAGCCCCAGAACGGCATCGGTTTTCAGGGCAATGGAGAGGTTCAGACTGCTCTCCAAAGTGCCATCGGCACCGGCTGCGCCGCCGTCCATGCCCCCGTGCCCCGGGTCTAGCACAATGACCACAGGCACCGCCGTCTCTGCGGAAACCGCCGCAGCGGATCGGAGCCCGTTGGCTGCAAAGCCCGCCAGCAGCAGAAGCGACAGCACATACATGCAGGATAGGAATCTGGCTTCCCCATGCTTCATAAAAACACCCCCATAAAATCTATGAGGGTGTCTTACGGTTATGCCTCAGCGCAGGCGCTTATCCTTGTCGCGGGATTTATAGATGAGCTTATAGAAGATGCCCTTGTTGTTGTAGCCGTTTTTGTAGGCCAGATACCCGATCACAGGCTGGAACAGCATGGGGATCAGATAAAAGGGAATATAACCCCAGACGGAGGTGTTGATGGCCATCTTCATGGCCCCAACGAAGGACGCAAAGGGAGAATAGAACACCAGCCACAGCACAGAAAACAGATCCGACCATGTGCCGGAGCCAAGAGACAGCACACACATGAGCAGCACGCACGGGAATCTGGGCCAGCAGGCCGGTCTTCAGGCCACGCTTGGGGTCATATTCAATATACCCGTACTTGACCACGTTGTAGTCCCGCATGGCCAGCTTATAGATATCGGTATAGTCAAAGTACACCCAGAGGATCAGCAGAATGATGGAAACCGTCCAGTTGACCCACAGAGGCACGGAGAAGGAGCTGGTGAGGATGGCAAAGATGGCATAGAGGGCCAGTACCTTGATGCCAACATACCAGTGCTTCCGGACAAAGGAGAAGTCCGTGCTGGTCATCACGTTGGGATCGGCGGAGCGGGCGGAAAATTCGGGCTTTTTCTGATTGTTTGAAGCCATAAAAACAGGATTCCTTTCTGGGGACAGGCAATGGAACGGAAGTTTTTGCCTGTCATAGCGTCATGTTTCATCACGCGTCAATTGTGAACCTCGTCATTATAGCATAGAAATTCCCCCGTGAAAAGCCATAATCCGAACAGATTTTGCATTCCCTGCATAGGCTGGCCTGAAAACTTGAAAAGGAGGCATCTTACATTGGATCAGAGTATGACGAATACCCCATGCAATCCCGTCACCACCGGCATCCTGCCTTCCTGCGGCATGCTGGCAGTGCCCTATGTTCCGGTGCAGCGGAATACCGATGGCAGCTATCAGGCGGGTAAGGCGCTGGCCCGGGGCACCCTGTTTCCGGGACTGGATCTCCCCTACCGGTGCATGGTCAACGAGGCCGGAAAGGACCCCACCCCCTTACAGGAGCTTATGGCCCTTGGCTTTGCGGTGCAGGAGCTGGGGCTTTATCTGGACACCCACGGAGACGATCAGGAGGCACGGCAGCTGTTCATGAAGTATAATAAGCTCTATGGCGAGGGCACGGCGGAATATGAGCGCCGGTATGGCCCCCTACAGCTCACCGCCAGCGACGGCAGTGACTGGTCACGGGACCCTTGGCCATGGGACGGAAGCCCCGTGGCGGAGATCTCCCAGCCGGAAGCCCATCAGAAGGAGGTGTAGTTCATGTTTGTCTATGAAAAGCGGCTTCAATATCCCATCCATATCCGCAAGCCCAATCCAAAGCTGGCAAGTATCATAATCAGTCAATATGGCGGCCCAGATGGTGAGCTCGGCGCTTCCCTCCGGTATCTGTCCCAGCGCTACAGCATGCCAAACAGTAAGGTCAAGGCGCTGCTGACAGATATTGGGACGGAAGAGCTGGGGCACCTTGAAATGGTTGGAACACTGGTACACCAGCTGACCCGGAATCTGAAGGATTCGGAGCTGGAAAACAGTGCCTTTGCTCCATACTTCGTAGACCATGGGGTTGGGGTCTACCCCACTGCTGCCTCCGGATTTCCGTGGAGCGCCGCCAGCATGGCTGTCACCGGAGACCCAGTGGCGGATCTTTCGGAGGATATGGCGGCAGAGCAGAAGGCCAGAAGCACCTATGACAACATTCTGCTTTTATCCGATGACCCGGACGTGAATGATGTGATCAAGTTCCTCCGTGCCCGGGAGGTGGTGCATTTCCAGAGGTTTGGTGAGGCCATGGAGGTTTTGAAGGATCAGCTGGATCGGCAGAACATCTATGCGGTGAACCCGGCACTGAATTTAACCGGGAATTAACAGACCATACGGGGCAGTACCCTATTGCAAGGTACTGTCCCGTTCGAGTCGGAAGCATACAGGTTATTCTGCAATGGAATCCGGCAGAGGCTCCAGCTCGTAATCTGCCGGATTAAAGCCGTTTTCTATAAGGCATCGGAGAATGGCAACGGGGGCATCCGGGGGAGCGGCGTGGCTGGCTTCAAGCTGACAGTACACGCCGTTGGGCAGGGTAAAGATCAATCGGGAAAACTGTGTGGACAAGGTGCCGTCCCCGTAGACCGTCACAGAGCGACCATGGTCATCTGTCAACTCGGTTTTGGTGAGATCTTGAGGGTCAAACAGCAGTATGTTGCCGGTTTGCTCTGGATTTTCGGGCATTTGAGGCCAGATGTTCAAGGTCAACTGTAGCGCACCCTCATCCTTTCCCGCTTCCATCTGCCAGCCGGCCTGATAGGAAGAGAGGGTGCCGTCTGCCCGGTAATATCCAAGGCTGTAGCTGCCGTAGTCGGTGAGCTGAGGCAGAATGCCAGCTTGGATCAGTTCCTCCATGGAAATATCGGCGTTGTAAGCATAGGGGGAATCTGAATTATGAACCTTCGGAAATTTGGACGAGACTCCGGTATTGTTCCGAAGCAGAATGTCCAGCGTAATATAATCCGGGTCATGGATCCACTGCTCCTTCGGGATCGGAGTACCCTTGTCCACCATCAGCTGTACCAGTTTTTTCTCCGCATGGGGATCTGTAGAATACCACTGGCGATCCAGACACACATAGCTCGTTTGTGTCCCGGAAGTGAAGATCAGATCGTGGGTTTCCGACCCGGTAATCAGGGAGAAGTCATAGCATCCGGTGAGATCGGGATCCTCACAGGGCACGCCGCTAAGCTGGCTCAGCGCAGATTCCACCTGTGCAAAGCTCCGTTCCCCCTCCCGAAGGACATACCAAGTCTCGTCAAAATCACGGTAAATCACGGTTTCCGGTGCAGAAAGCCCCTTCAGGATTGCCTCGCCTGCAATGGCATTGGGGGCGGCGGCTGCGGTGGGCTGGGCACAGCTGGTGAGCAGTGCCAAACACAGAGGCAGCACATAGAATATGGATCTCACGGTTTTTCACTCCTCTCATCTTTATAGACGCAGAAAAATCAGAGAATGTTCCAACATTTCTCAAAAATATCAGGCTGCTGTGTCTTCGGCGTGACGGGAGGCGATAAAAAGGTGGGCGTGCCGCAGAAATTTGCGGCACGCCTTGCGAGCTATGCAGGGTTATTCAGTTTCGTCTTCGGGCTGGGGAAGCGGCTTGCCCGGAGTCGACACGGTAAATTTCCTGATGATGGGCACCGCACCCGGGGCAGAAATGGTCAGCGTCCCCTGCCCTGCCCGGCCAAGGGTCTTTACATAGGTGCCGCCCATGCCGCCCTTGAGACTGATGACCGATGGGCCGATCAACGCAATATCTCCGGAAACGGTCAGTGTCACCGGCTCCTGATAATACGGAAGCAGGTTGCCGCTGTCACTGCGGGCTGTAATTCGAACGGACGCAACATCGTAGCTATGGCCTTCGCAGAGCGCATAATGGGAGGCATTGGCGGCCAAATGCAGCTCCTTCATGGGCTGCTTGGTGACTACAGCCACCACACGCCTGTCCTTGACTGCCTCAAACCGGTAGCGGATCACGTTCCCGCCCCAGCTGCCGATATATCGGAAGTACAGACTCGTGAGGGACTCCATGGTAACGCCGCAGTTCTCCTGCAGCTGCTGCTGGAGCGCAAGTATTTCATCGGGAAGGGTCTGAATGCCGTATTTACAGGCGGCGTTCAGAATGGTTTTTACGTCTGCCGCAGCCTCTGGGCTCAGCTGGCCGTCCTCCAGTATGCAGTCTCCCACAAAGTCGTCTATAAGGATGGGCCCGTGGGGCATATGGGGATAGGGTGTGGAGGTGGCCGGGAACTCGGCAATGAACCGGTCATTTTTATACATCCGTACCGTATCAGCGTTGGTGACGGCGTAGACCGGCCCCAGTACTCCCGCAGGATGCTCGCCGATTTCCATGGCGGAAGAGATCTCCAGCACCGGGACTTCGTCCTGCTGGGCGGCATAGAGTAGTCCGCAGAGCTTCCGGTTTCGGAACATATCCATGACCCCGTGGTAGCAGATCCGGTCTCCGCTGCCGAAGTCTTGATGGGTGTTGTAGTCGAACATGCACCAGCCAAAGCCTCCGGCAATGTCGGGCTGGGCATAGTAGGCGTCCATGACGGCGGCATGCCGGAGCATATGGGCCTGCCGATGGGCTTCGTCGTCAAAGGGCTTGGTGGGGAACATATGTCCGCCGTATTCGGAGATCAGATACCCCTTATCCATGTCCGGGGTCACCTGAAATTTTGACTGACAGCCGGGCTGGATGCCGTCATGGGTAAAGTCGTTGAAGGCATAGACGTCCTCCAGCAGACTGCTGTTTTTGAGATACCGGACGCCGCTGGTGGGACGGGTGGAATCAAGACTGTGGGCCGCTTCGCCGGTGCGGGCATAGAGGGCATCATCGTCCTGGGACTCATTGATACGGACGCCCCACAGGAAGATGGAAGGGTGATTCCGATACTGCTGTACCATCTCCCGGGTGTTTTCTACAGCCTGTGCCTTCCATGCCTCGTCACCGATGTGCTGCCAGCCGGGGATTTCAGTGAAGACCAGAATGCCCAGCTCATCGCAGCGGTCAAGGAAGCGGTGGGACTGGGGGTAATGGGAGGTGCGCACGGCGTTGAGGCCCAGCTCGTTTTTGATCAGGTCAGCATCCCATTTCTGCATGGATTCCGGCATGGCGTAGCCCACATAGGGATAGCTCTGATGCCGGTCAAGGCCACGGAGCTCTGTACGCTGGCCGTTTACATAGAGACCGTCTGCCCGAAAATCAATGTCACGGAAGCCGATGCGATCCTCCCGGACATCGGTTACGGTCTCTCCAATGGCCAGCTCTGTGCGCAGAATATAGAGATTGGGGGCATCGGGAGACCAGAGAGCCACGTTGTGGAGCAGATAGCTTCGCTTGTCCTCGGGCAGCTGTGCCACCAGAGAGCCGTCCAGCCGGTGGAGGCTCTGACGGGTATGGCAGTCCTGATTTTTGCAGGCGGGCGACACATAGATCTCGCAGTCCAGCCGCACACCGTCTTCCGTCAAATGCACCTTGGGGAATACGTCACGGATGTGGCAAGGAGACTGAATATCCAGATATGCCTCCCGATAAAGGCCGCCATAGGTCATATAGTCGATGACATGACCAAAGGGCGGGATATTCAGGCTCTCCCGGCTGTCCAGACGCACCGTCAGCAGGTTTTCCTCCTCCGTCAGCTTCCCGGTCAGATCAACGGTAAAGGCCGTGTAGCCGCAGTGATGCTCCTTCAGCAGCACACCGTTCAAGTATACCTCTGCACTGTGGCCTGCGGCCTCAAAGGTCAGCCGCAGGGACTTCCCTGCCCATGTGGGCTCTGCAGGGATCATTCGCTGATAGCAGGAAACCATTTGGTAGATGGATTCATCAAAATAGTGATAGGGTGTTTCCGCAACGGTATGGGGCAGCCGAACTGCTGTCCCCTCCTTTCCGGTCATGGGGAGATGGCGCATTTCCTCGGAATACACCGGGGAAAACATCCAGCCGTCATTGAGATAGAGCCGGTAACTAAGCTTTGGATTCATGTGGCATTCCTCCGTCAGTTGTTGATGTGATGATGGGCGGTGGGACTGTTGTAGTGGAGGGGCAGGAAGCAGTAGCCGTTTTCCAGCCCCCACTGAATGATCTCTTCCACGGCGTCCACACTAAAGGACTTGATATCGTGCTGAAGCACGATGGATACCTTGTGCTGTTTTATCCCGGAGATGACGTTGGACACGACGGTTTCGGTGTCGGTGGTCTCTCCTGCGTCACCACTGGCAACGTTCCAGTCAAAATACTGGTAGCCACGGTTCTGTACTTCCTGCGTCAGGGTGGTCATGAGTCCCGGGGTGATGTCCGATACGGTGTTGGAACTGCCGCCGGGGAACCTGATGATATTGGTGGTTTCGCCGGTCTGCTTTACGATCACGTCCTGCATGGCCTCCAGATCCTCAAAATAGGCTTCCTCGCTGGCGTATATTTTATTATAGTCGTGGGAGTATGTATGGATACCGATGGAGTGTCCGGCGGCATATTCCTTGGCGATCATATCCTGATACTTGGGAGAGGCATTGGTCACAAAGAACGTAGCCTTGACATTGTACTTGTCCAGCACATCCAGCAGCTGCTGGGTATAGGCACCGGGGCCATCGTCAAAGGTCAGGTATACCACCTTATCGCCGGGATCTTCTGCGGGCTTTTTGACATGCACCAGACGCGTTGCTGTGCCGGTGTTTCCGGCGGAGTCCGTGGCGGAATAGGTGATGGTGTAGTCCCCGGGGGTCTCCGAATCCACGGTGCCCTCGGTGGTGACGGAGGCGGTGAGATCACCGTCGCCGAGATCCTGGGCTGCTGCGCCGGGATCGGTAAAGCTGTCGCCGGGCTGGATGGTCATTTCGGCAAAGCCGGTGAGGGTAATCTCCGGGGGCGTGGTGTCCACATAGACAATCTCACGCTCAGCCTTGCCAACGTTTCCATGGGCATCGGTGACGGTATAGATGCGCTTTCCATCCTCATCGGTGATCGCAACGGCTTCGGTCACATCGCCGTCAACATCGTCCTCTGCGGTGTAGCCCGGCTCCGGAATCTCCTGGCCCTTCTCTACGGTCAAGGGAT
>ERZ773103.1835-NODE-1835-length-21471-cov-29.819901_pt1 | contig 21471 bp, 18 predicted proteins | sample MGYA00511118_ERZ773103 | MGnify/ENA primary metagenome ERZ773103 (study PRJEB29015, sample SAMEA2737821) | human gut metagenome | biome: human gut; feature: human-associated habitat; material: faeces | place: China | collected 2012 ... | reverse complement strand
AACATTTGCAACATTTACGAAAGAAGGTGTCTCTCGCAAATACTATACATCATTCTACATTCATATACAACCAGCTTAAGAAATTAAACTTATACAAATTTTATTCCAATCGAGTGATAAATCATCTTATGAGCATTCTGATCAGCATATTTCTTTTAGGATACCATGGGAAAACCACGGACTTTGCTAAAAACAGTTCCTGTCACAGGACTACGATCGCACATTTCCTTAATTCAGGAAAATGGGATGATTCCTCACTTTCAGATACGTTAAAACGTTCTGTTATAGAGATTATTTATTCAGAAGCAGCTCGCACCGGAAAGCCTTTTTTCTGTATTGTAGATGATACGACAGCTTCAAAAACAAAGCCTTCGTCACAGGCTCTGCATCCAATTGAAGACGCGTACTTTCACCAATCCCATTTAAAGGGGAAACAGGATTACGGACACCAGGCAGTTGCTGTTATGCTTTCCTGCTGGTATACTTCTGAAAAAATAATCAACACTTTCGCAGCCGGAGGATTTCATACCATAGGTGCACTGAAAACAAACCGGATGCTTTATCCATTTGGATTCAAAAAGAAACTTAATGAGTTTGCTGCTTTTTTAACGTCCACACGTTCCAATTTTCGCCTTGTGACAGTGAAAAAACAAAAATATTACGTGTATCGTTATGAGGGAAAACTCAACGGTATTGAAAATGCCGTAGTTCTTTTAAGTTATCCGGAAAAAGCATTTGGAAATCCAAAAGCACTGCGTGCTTTTCTCAGTACAGACGTTTCATTATCATTGGACGAAACACTGTCTTATTATGTCTGCCGGTGACCGATAGAGGTATTTTTTCGCCAGTGTAAGAATAAACTGGCACTGGACAGCTATCAGATACGTTCTGCACAGGGAGTCCGAAGATACTGGCTTCTTATGTCAATGGCACATTTTATGTGTGTGACAGGGACTGGTGAATTCTGTTCTTTTGAAAAAGGCTACCACCGGATTGGAAGCATTATTCAGACAGAAAAGTATCAGTATCTCTTCCAACTTGCAAAAGGAAGTAATGATTTTAAGGCATTTATGAAGTTAGCAGGATAATTTTGTGCAATTTTTCAAATTTGCTCATTTATAGTATATTTCTTAACTTCCTGTAAAATTAACTCTCGTTCCAAATAAATGGCTTATTTATGCGGTTTGTGCGTGTTATATCGTTAACGACACGAGAATTAATTAACTCTCGAGAGTTAACTTATAAAACAGTCACAAATCCATTATTATAAGGTTCTCGTACAGTCGAGAGTTAATTCATCAGGAAGTTAACAATATTATACACAGGATCTGTTAATGTACATATCAGGATAACTGCTTCTGGATTTAAGCTCGAGATGTTCATGGAAAGTTTGTATTAAGAGGGCCTCTGAAAATGAGGTCCTCGATATTTTTATCAGAGTATTATAATTGAAAAATAGTAACGAATTTATGAAGTATCTCTGATTGTGCAGATTATGTACCAGAAGTTTGGGCTGGGATTACTGCTTGCAAGAAAGGGAAAAGACTGGTATCGGATAGGATTAGTATTAAAGAAAAGTTCTTTTATTCGATAAAGTTTTCTACGGACAGAGGATATGCGACGAGCCTTGGTATGAATATATATCTATGGAAAGAGGATATTGAAGACGGAGCGTCGGTGATGACAGTCGAATACAGACCTGTAGAATATGGAAAGGATTATGATGTTGTCAATAATCCTGATATATTTGAACTCTATATAGATGGAAAAGAAGTAAAAGAATAGCAGGGTGAACTTTTAACACCGAAATATGTACGATTTCTGTTATGACATGAACTTATGGGAACGTATTGCGGATACTTTGTGAACTTTATCCTGATACAATGATTATGCTGATGAAAGAAGGCATAGATAACTGAATACAAGAAAGAGACGAAAGCCTCAGTAGTTAAGAAAAAACTACTGGGGCTTTTTTTCGTGCCTGAATTTTTCAGCCAATAACTGCGGGCGTATCCCGGCAGGATAAAGGCGGAGCAGGCATGATTCTAAACAGAGGTCCGCCTTCTGGATTTGAAACGAGCAACAAGATTTCAAATTCAGGAGGAACGGACATGTATATTGAACACCCATATTTTTATGAAGGAAAGTATTACGCAAATATTGATGGAGAAATGATCGAAGTTACAAAAGAAGTTGCGTATGCGATGAACAATTTTTACAGAAGCAGCAAGGCAAAAAAAGTTGAGATCAAGAACGAACTGGGTGAGGTCGTGGATAAGATGCTGCGGGAGGTACCTTACAGCGGTCAGTCCATTGATGGAGAAGTCTTCATGATTGAGGATTTTCCAGATCTGAACTGTGATGTGGAGCACTGTGTACTGACAAAAATGGAACAGCAGGATATTCACAAAGTGATCAATCAGCTGAACTCAGAGGAACGCATGATTATTTATGGCATTTTCTTTGAAAACAAGACACAGACACAGATGGCGGAGATTATGGGGATTTCCAGACAGATGCTGTCATACAAGCTGAAATCCACTCTTAATAAGATGCGTGAAATGTATATGAATAAATTTTTTTAAAAATTTTTCAAAATCTTTTGCATCTGCCAAAGTCATTTGACTTTAGTAATTAGAGGAAGTTAAAGGACTTCCTAAAATGAACCATGATAACTGAATATTCAATAATAACTGATGTGACATTTCATACAGTGAGCACGAGGAAGATGCCGCTATAGGATTATAAGACAAAACAAAGATTTTAGTTCAGTCCGTAATGCTGCGAAAAAGCACTGACCGAAGCTAGCTGGCAGGCTGGTGATGCGATGACATATATGAGATGCGATACACTTGCAGACCCTGAGAAGTCTGTAACTGGTAAACCTATGAACTGCTGGAGCCTGGAAACGAGAGTTTCCGGGTTGTGGTCCGGAGCGTGCATCCGGGCAGGTTATTATTCCCTTCCTGCACATGCGGGAGTAACGATTCGGGGTATCGAGGATAAATAGAATCGAGCGAGCACTGTTTAATAATCAAATTGGCTATAGAGGTTATGCGGCAGAGCTTTCCGTCTTGGAAAGGAACTCTGCCGTATTCCTGTGGAGCTAATATAGCGCTATGAATGCTTTACAAATAAAAAAGGATTGGAGAGATGACAAGTGACGATTCGAAGAGGAGATATCTTATGGGCGGATCTCGGTATGTTCCCGACAACTTCGGTTCAGGGTGGAGTAAGACCGGTGATCGTAGTAAGTAACAACAAAGCTAATACATACAGTTCAGTCATTACAGTAGTTCCGCTGACGTCAAGAATATATAAGAAGCGGTATTTGCCAACACATGTATTTATCAGCAAATATGATATGACGGGAATCCGAAAAGGAAGCCTGGCACTGGCTGAACAGGTTATGAGCATTTCTACGAAATGTATTATTGAGAAATGCGGAAGAGTGAACAAGTGGAGCCTAGATCGGGTACTGAAAGCAGTACGGATTCAGATGGGAATGGAAGAGAAGACTACATAACTGTTACGAATATTTATTTTCGATAATGGTAACTATAGGAAAAGGAGGCGATGTCCATGACAACAGTTGAAAGATTAGAAGAGTTGAAAACAGTTGATATCAAAGAGATTGAACGAGATAGTTTGCCCAAGTACAAGGATTTGATTTCAGAGCTGGATAGCAGGAAAAGCAATAAGATGGAAGTGCTGCTTAATCACTCTGATAACCCATATGTATATGAAGATATGGGCTATGTCGTAAAAAGTGTTTTTAATGCAGCAGCTTCCCTTTCCTATATAGACTGTACAAAACAGCTTGTAGCAAAGAAAGCTGGATTGGCATAAGGGAATAACTGGAACAACAAAATTTCATATTCACACAGAAGACGAAGTGTGCTATAATGCTAACAGGACTAAATTTGAATAGAGCACTTCTATTTAAGGGTTCTGTTTTGGCAGAATCTTTGGATAGGAGTGTTTTTTATGCAAAAAAATATCTGGATAGCAGCCAAGTACCTTCGTCTTAGTATTGAGGACGGAGATAAGGCTGAAAGTGAATCTATTGTAAATCAGTCAATTTTGATTGATAACTATATGAAATCGACATCTGATATTACTATTGTTGAGACATTTAAAGATGATGGTTTTTCAGGTACTGATTTTAAGCGTCCTGGTTTTCAGGCAATGCTCAAGGCAATCGAAAATAAGGAAATCAACTGTATCATTGTAAAAGACTTGTCTCGATTCGGTAGAGAGCATATAGATGTTGATCGGTATATTCAAAAAGTATTTCCACAACTGGGAGTACGATTTATAGCAATCAATGATAATTATGATTCTGAAACAGCAAACATTACCGATACGCATCTTGTATTACCGGTGAAATCCTTTGTTAATGACACGTATTGCAGACAGAATTCTCAAAAAGTAAGAAGCCACTTGAGTGCAAAAAGAAATATTGGAGAATATGTGGGAAATTACGTGTCATATGGATATAAAAAGTGTGATGCTGATAAAAGTCAGATAGAAATTGATCCGGTTGCTGCAAAGCATGTAAGAGATATTTTTAACTGGAAGATGGAGGGCATGAGCAATCAGCTGATTGCAGATAAACTGAATGAACTGGGAGTTCTTGCACCGGCTGATTACAAACGTGCGACCGGAGTAAACTTCAAATCGTCATTTCAGACACATCTGACATCCAGGTGGTCAGCAGTAGCAATTATCCGTATCTTAAAGAATCCAATCTACTATGGAGTGCTTCAACAGGGAAAATCCCAAAGAATTAACTATAAAGTTAAGGTGCAGAGGGCATTACCAAAGGAAGAATGGGTGATTTTTGAAAATCATCATGAAGGTATCGTTACAAAAGAAGAATATGAAACAGTTCAGATGTTGCTTGCGAAGGATACCAGGATAGCACCCGGAGAAAACAGACTTTATTTGTTTGGTGGGTTATTATCCTGTGGAGACTGTGGAAGTAATCTGATCCGGCGAACTAACAGTTATAAAGGAGAAAAGACAGTTTTTTATATCTGTTCTTCTTACAATAAAAAGAAGGATCAATGTTCCAGACATAGTATCAGAGAAGATGTGCTGATTCAGCTGGTAATGGATTCTTTGAAAATATACAGTAAGATGACGGATGCCATACGGAGTGCAATGGAGTATTTGAAAGAGAATTCTTTGGATACACAGACATTGATACAGCATGATGACCAGATACTTGAGTTACGAAACAAAGTCAATAAATATTATAAGTTGTTACATTCATTATCGGGAAATCTTGCGTCAGGAGTTATTTCTAGGGATGATTACGCTTTGCTTAGAGAACGGTATCAGACAGAAATTAAAAGTCTGGAAAGCAATATTGAAAAGCAGGAAGAGTATATGGAAAATCTCCTTGAAAATAAACTGCTGTGCGAAGAATGGGTAAACACATTTCTTGAGAAACCGTCGCTGGGAGATCTTGACAGAGATATGCTTCTTCAGTATGTGGAAAAAATAAATGTCTTTGAAGGAAAAAAAATAGAGATTGTTTACCGATTCCAAGATGAGTTGGTAACAGCTGCAAGACTGGCAGAACAGATTGGAAAAACAAAACAGGAGGTGGCTGTATAATGGCAAGAACAAGAAATCGCCAGATGAAACAAGCTGAAGCATTTGTGCAGGCATCACCGAAGAAGATCTGGAAAGCCGGTATTTATACCAGAATATCTGTAGATATCAATGGTGAGAAGAGAGAATCGCTGGAGACACAGAAACTGATCGCTCTTTCTTACGCAGAATCTCATCCGGATATTGAAGTTGTAAAGTTTTATAAGGATGACGGTATATCAGGTACGAAATTTGATCGAGATGACTTTGTGAGAATGCTTGGTGACATCAAAACAAAAGAAATAAATACGGTCATAGTAAAGGATTTATCACGATTTGGTCGAGATTTGGAAGAAGTATCAAAATATCTGGAAAAAATATTTCCATTTATGCAAGTGCGCTTTATATCAGTCAATGATAACTATGACAGTATCAGTCCAGAATGTGACAATCAGATGCTGGGAATCATGATATCGAATCTGGCAAATGATATGTATGCAAAAGATGCATCTGTAAAAATGACAAGTGCCATGAAAATTAAGATGGAGTCAGGTGAATATTGTGGTGGAGATGCTCCTTATGGGTATAAGAGAGCTAGAGATGAAAAAGGAAAATCTACTACTGTTCCCGATCCTTTAACTGCACCGTATGTAGTAGAAATATTTGAAAAACTTGCTGCAGGGCAGTCATATTTGAAAATTTCGAGAGAGTTTAATACCATGCTGCTGGCTTCGCCAAGGGTATACGCAAGAACTGGGAAGTTATTCTTGGATAGAATTGACGAAACGGATATGCATTGGCAATCATCTGTAATTAAACAGATTGCGGAAAATAGGCACTATTTGGGAAATACTTATTCACATAAAACAAGAACTTCACTTCTTACAAAAGAAAAAAATGTAATGTTGGATAAAGAAGAATGGATTGAACATGTGAATACCCATAAGGCTATAGTGAGTGCTGAATTATTTGAAAAAGTACAAAATGTAATCAAATTAAAGCAGGAGAAAGCATTGCCCAAAAAAGATTTATCGAATATGCAGACTCATGGAAAACAGGATAATAAGTATGTTGGATTGATATACTGTGGTGACTGTGGCGCTAATATGGTTCGGAGATACTATTACAGCGAAAAGAATGGTGTTTTGTATTACAATTACTATTTCATTTGTGGTAATTATGCAAAAATTTCCAAGGAAAAATATAACTGTAATCGCTGGAAAGAAGAAGTAATTGATGAACTGGTGTATCGGGCACTCATCATGCAGCTAAAAACAGTATGTGAATTAAAAACGCAACTGAAACGCTTTAATGGTGAATATTTTGAAACATTCCAAAAATATTTGAACAGGGAACAGAGTAAAATTGTTCAGCTCAATAAAAGGAACGAAGCAAGACGATTTGAATTATATGAGCAATATGTTTCGGGCGAGATTGATACGGATGCATATAATCGTATGACAGAAAGAATAACCGTGGTCGAAAAAGACCTGGTTACAAGACAGAAAGAAATTGAGAAGAGTAGAAAAATTACAGAAAAATTGTGTAAAAAGAACTTCTCGTGGCTTGCTGAATTCAGTAAAGGAAAGAATTTGGAATTCCTTACAAAAGATGTTGTCCGTTCTTATATAAAGAAAATCTCTTTATATGAAGACAAACGTATAGAGATCGAATTTAAATTTCAAGATGAAATACAGGCGTTATCAGAAATTTTAGAGGAGGGGGTGATCAGATGTCAGATGGTAAATGCATAGTAAAGTATTTAAGATTGTCGCTGGAAGATGAGGATATGCTGGATGAATCCAATAGTATTACCAATCAGAGAATTGTGATTGGGCAATACATAGCCAGTAAAAATGAGTTCAAAAATACGGAAGTGTTAGAATTCAAAGATGATGGCTATAGTGGAACGAATTTCGATCGCCCAGGATTCCAAAGTATGATGGAATTAGTAAGAGATGGAAAAGTCAGCACAATTATAGTGAAAGACCTTTCTCGATTCGGCAGGAATCATATAGAGGTTGACACATATCTGGAACAAATTTTTCCATTTATGAATGTGAGATTCATAGCGATCAATGATAATGTTGATAGTATGAAATATGAATCTGGTATGCCGGGAATAGATGTTGGTTTCAGAAATATTATTAACGAACATCATAGCATTGATACTTCCGTTAAAGTAAAAAGAACTTTGATACAGCGTCAGAAAGCTGGAAAATATATGGGAGCGAGAGCACCGTATGGATATTTGAAGCCTGATGAAGATGTGACCAGCCTCGTGATTAATCCGGAGACAGCGCCTGTTGTGAAGATGATATTTCAGAAATATCTTAATGGAATGAATATTACTCAGCTGGCACGTTACCTGAATGAGCAGAAAATTATGAGTCCAGGTCAATATAAAAGAGAAGTTCTGAAAACTGGTGTGAAGAAAACAACAGAAAAATATATCTGGTATCCAGTAACTGTAAGACTGATACTGATGACAGAAACGTATACGGGAACTACGATTGGCGGCAAGTGGAAAGTTGCTTCGGTAGGAAGTAATAAGCATTTGAAAACAAAAGAAGAAGACTGGATTGTGGTTGAGGGTACGCATGAAGCGATTGTTTCTAAAGAGGTGTTTGATGCTGTACAGGAAAAGTTGGAATTAAATTCCAGAAAGAGGAGCAAAACCCACAATAATAATTATCCGCTGAAAGGATTGATAAAATGTGGGGGATGCGGTCAGAATCTACAGCATGTAACCAGATGCAATCCGCACTTTAAGTGCCCAAGGAAATTTAATGCGGCAAATCAAGATTGTGTAACAGACAATTTATATGATGACGAGTTCAATGAGATGATTTTCAGGGCAATAAAGCTGTTTGCAAAGATCAGTGATGATGCTGAACCGGTACTCGAATTACAGAAAGCAGAATTAAAATCAAAAGTGAATGGAGCTGCAAAAAAGATTCGGGATGCCAAAGACAGTATTAGCAGATACAAGCACCAGAAGACTGAACTATATATGCGATATGCAATGGAAGAAATCTCAGAAGAAGAGTTCACCAGAAAAAATGACAAGCTGGATAAACAAATTGAGAAAGAAACCTTAGCGATAGCGCAAATGGAGACAGAACAGAGTGAAGCGGCTGAACGTTTATTTGAACTTCCGCCCGATGGCAGACAGTGCCTGACGGACCTGATCGAAGGAAATAAGCAATTAACCAGAGAGATAGCAGTAACTTTTATTCGTGGTATCAAGGTATATAATGATAAGCGAATAGAAATTGAATGGAATTTTGCTGATGAGCTGGTGGAGTATGTAGAGCAGGTGCAGAAAATCTGCAGTTGAAGTGATGATGGACAAATTACAAAAATTTTGTGTCATTAGCTTGACACAAGGGGGACGTCACGCTGACAATACGGTGGATTTACAGGAATTCATGATCATGCCGACGGGAGCGGAAAATATGGAGCAGGCGATCCGAATGTGTGCGGAAGTATACCAGTTTCTCAGAATTATCCTGAAACAAAAAGGTCTGTCAACAGCAGTCGGGGATGAGGGAGGTTTCGCACCGGATCTTTCCGATTCAGAAAGCGTCCTGGAAGTGATTCTGGAAGCAGTAAAAAAGGCAGGGTATGAACCCGGAAAGGATATCAGCATTGCAATTGATGCTGCGGCAAGTGAACTGTACGATGAAGAAAGAGGCGTTTATGTTTTCCCCGGAGAAGGAAAAATGAAAGGGGAAGAAGTTCTCAGGGATTCCGGCGAGATGATAGAATATTATGAAAAACTTGCAGAGAAGTTCCCGATTGTTTCCATTGAAGATGGACTTGAGGAAGATGACTGGGAAGGCTGGAAACAGATGACAAAAAGACTGGGAGATAAAATACAGCTCGTAGGTGATGATCTGTTTGTCACGAATATCAAACGTCTTGCATGTGGTATCAAACTGGGAGCGGCAAATGCCATTCTGATAAAATTAAACCAGATAGGAACACTTTCAGAAGCATTGGATGCAGTGGAAATGGCACAGAAAGCGGGATACAGGGCAGTAATTTCTCACAGATCAGGAGAATCGGAAGATTCATTTATCGCAGATCTGGCAGTTGCCACAGGTGCCGGCCAGATTAAGACAGGTGCACCCTGCCGTTCGGACCGAAATGCCAAATATAATCAGCTTCTTCGTATCCATGAGGCATTGGGAGAACTGGCAGTGTATGAAAATCCTTTTAAAGAAAATGAAAAAAATTGTTAAGAAACCTGACAAAAACTCTGAATTGTGGTTGAAATCCCCATCCGGCTATGTTACAATGAAACTCAGTTGATTAGGAGGTGTAACGAAGTGCAGATTATTAAGATCATTCTGAGTGTCATTTTCATAATAGATTGCATCGCTCTTACAGTAGTAGTTCTTATGCAGGAAGGTAAGCAGCAGGGACTTGGTGCTATCGCCGGAGCAGCAGAAACATACTGGGGTAAGAACAAAGGTCGTTCCATGGAGGGCGGACTTGTTAAGGCAACCACTATTATGGGAATTTTATTTTTTGTAATTTCTGTAGCATTAAATATGCTTGGTTAATCAGAAAAGAAATTTGAAACACTCTTGTTATGTGCAAGAGTGTTTTTTGTGTCATAAAGAGCTGAATCAGATAAAAGTCCTCTGCGGAGGCTGTGAGGAGTAATATGAGTAAAAAAGATATGGACAGAAGAAAAAAGTTTATCCTGGAACTGATGGGAGATCCTATTTATCAGCCAATGAGACTCCGCGAGATTTCTTCTCTTCTGAGACTTTCAAAAGAAGAGAAAAGAGAGCTATATGATGTTCTGGACGAACTTTGCGAGGAAGGAAAGGTATCTGTAGACCGCAAGGGCAGATATGAAAAGGTCAAAGGAAAATGGAAAAAGAAAAAAGATGACCGTTATTACGATGACCGAAGAGAAGAATACGGATCAGAGTATGGCAGAAAGAAGAAAGATAAAAATAAAAAAGATAAAAATAAAAAAGAGCAGCCGGAGGGAATCCAGGCTGAGGGAACATTCATCGGACATCCCAAAGGTTTCGGCTTCGTAGAAATCGAAGGACAGGATGAGGATATCTTTATTCCTGAAAGTGATACAGGAACAGCCATGCATCAGGATAAAGTAAGGATCATCATCAGAGATGACAAAAAAGAGGGAAAACGCCAGGAAGGTGTAGTTGTGAAGGTTCTGGAACGTGGTATGCCTGAAATTGTAGGAACTTACCAGTTAAATCGGGATTTCGGTTTTGTGATCAGTGATAATCCGAAATTTTCCAAAGATATCTTCATTCCGAGAAAAGAAGCAGCAGGAATTAAAAATGGTGATAAAGTAATCGCGGTGATCACAGATTACGGCTCCGGAAATAAGAATCCTGAAGGAAAAATTAAGGAGAATCTGGGAAATATCCGAACACCGGGTACAGATATCCTGGCAATCGTCAAGAGATTCGGAATCCCGAGTGAATTTCCTGAGAAAGTAATGAAGCAGGCTCAGCGTGTTCCGGATCATGTGCTGGATGCAGACAGAGATGGAAGACTGGATCTGAGACATCTGCAGACAGTCACTATTGACGGCGAAGATGCCAAAGACCTGGATGATGCGATTTCCCTGACAAAAGAGGGGGACATTTACCATCTGGGAGTCCATATCGCAGATGTAAGCAACTATGTACAGTATAACAGTGCTCTGGACAGGGAAGCACTGAAACGTGGAACCAGTGTTTATCTGGCAGATCGCGTTGTGCCAATGCTGCCGGAACGTCTTTCCAATGGAATCTGTTCTCTGAATCAGGGAGAGGACAGACTGGCGTTGAGCTGCCTGATGGACATTAACGAAAAGGGTAAGGTAGTTTCCCATCAGATCGCGGAAACAGTGATTAACGTAAATGAGAGAATGTGCTATACTGATGTAAAGAACATTCTTGAGGACACAGACGAAGAAGCAAAGAAACGGTATGATGCACTTATCCCGATGTTCTTTATGATGAAAAAACTGTCCGGAATCTTACGTAACAGCCGCCATCACAGGGGTTCCATTGACTTTGATTTTCCGGAGAGCAAGATTATTCTTAATGCAGCAGGAAAAGCAATCGATGTTAAGCCATATGAAGCAAATGTGGCAACCAAAATCATTGAAGATTTCATGTTGATGGCAAATGAGACTGTGGCACAGGAATACTGCACAGAAGAGATTCCGTTTGTATACAGAACCCATGATAACCCGGATCCGGAGAAAGTGGAGAGTCTTCTGACATTACTTCACAATCAGGGTGTGAAGATTCAGAAAGCAAAAGAAGAGATCACTCCAAAAGAAATTCAGCAAATCATCGAAAGTATCGAAGGGCTTCCGAATGAAGCAATGATCAGTCGTCTGGTGCTGCGTTCCATGAAACAGGCGAAATATACAACAGAATGCAGCGGTCACTTTGGACTGGCAGCAAAATATTACTGCCATTTTACATCTCCGATCAGAAGATACCCTGATCTGCAGATCCACAGGATCATTAAGGATAACTTACGAGGCAGACTGATGCGTGAAGGCAGAACCGAACACTATGCTGAAATCCTTGATGAAGTTGCGAGACAGTCCAGTGTATGTGAACGCCGTGCAGATGAGGCAGAACGTGAATCAGACAAGCTGAAGAAAGCAGAATATATGTCCTACCATCTGGGAGAGGAATTCGAGGGAATTATCTCAGGCGTTACCGGATGGGGGCTTTACGTAGAACTCCCAAATACAGTAGAAGGTCTGGTACATGTCAACACTCTGCGGGATGACTACTATATCTTCGACCAGGAAACCTACGAACTCCGCGGAGAGATGACAAAGAAAGTCTACAAATTGGGAGATAAAGTCTGTGTCCGTGTGGCAGATGCAGATAAAATGCTCAAAACAGTAGATTTTGAGCTGGTTGCTGATATCTGGAATGATGAAGAAGAGGATTAAATAAAAATGGCTTGGAGGATATTATGGCAAAGAAAAAAGGAATGAAGCTGATTGCCAATAATAAAAAGGCATTTCATGATTATTTTATAGAAGATACTTATGAAGCCGGTATTGCCCTTGCAGGAACAGAAGTAAAATCCCTGCGTATGGGCAAATGCAGCATCAAGGAATCCTTTATCCGTGTAGAGAACGGAGAGGTTTACATCTACGGAATGCATATCAGCCCTTATGAAAAAGGCAATATTTTCAACAAAGATCCGTTGAGAATCCGTAAGCTTCTGCTTCACAGATATGAGATCAATAAGATTGAAGCAAAGCTTAAAGAAAAAGGGTTAACTTTAGTACCTCTGAAAGTTTATTTCAAAGACAGTCTGGTAAAAGTGGAAATTGGAATGGCTCGAGGCAAGAAACTTTATGACAAGAGACAGGATATCGCAAAGAAAGACCAGAGAAGAGAAGCAGAGCGTGAATTTAAGGTTAAGAATCTATATTGATAATATTACTAAATCCTTTGGCTCAAAATTGTGAAATGTTATGAAAAAATTAATGGATATTGCAAAAATATTCGAAAATTCTTATAATCTATCATATAGATAAAAAAATAACAATTCATTTTCAGGCAGATGAGCTGAAAGGAGTGGTGCCCTATGAAAACAATCACGATCAGCAGACAGTATGGAAGCGGTGGAAGATATATTGCAGCTTTGCTTTCAGAAAAAATGGGAGTTCCCTGTTACGACAGTAAATTTTTGCCGAAGGAAGCAGAGAGGCATGGAATCAGTCAGGAAATCATCAATGAATTTAAAGGCAAGACCAGTCTTCTTTATGCAATCGGAGTAATGATGTCAGAAGAATCGCAGGATAAAAAACGCCTGACGATTCCGGAGAAGATGTTTCATGCGCAGAAAGAGACAGTGAAGCGCCTGGCACAGGAAGGTCCATGCATTTTTGTGGGAAGATGTGCAGACCAGATTCTGAAGGATGATAATCAGCTGCTTCGCGTGTATATTTATGCATCTGATATGGAAGACCGTATTAAACGGATTAAGAAAAATAAGCATATTTCTCAGGAGGAAGCACTTGACAGGATTGCATATAAAGACCGTCAGAGAAGAGATTATTATAACTTTTATACAGGACATGAATGGGGAAAAATGGAAAATTATGATATCTGCCTGAATACTTCGGTTTTATCAGAGGAAGAATGCGTGGAACTTCTGATGAAGCTGGCAGAATAGAAATATATTAAATATGACCACAAAGAGATGAGAAAGGACTGCCAGAGCAACATGGTAGTCCTTTCGTTACTGTTCACTGGTAATATTCCGCGAGGTGTTTTTTGCGAGTGAAAGTCACAGTAACATCCTTTCTGGTGAGTATCCGCTGATTACAGTGAGCGTTTCCTTTTGTGCAATAATATGAAGTAGGAAAAATGTGATTTTTTCATAAGAATGCGTCCGCAGGCAGAGATTTTAAAAATCTGAAAGTCTTAAAATTGTATGAAATCGGCAGAGGCTTAGTTGACAAGTTTTCGATACTCTGCAATAATAGGGAATTGAAAAAATGACATTGTTAAAAAGAAAAAAGATATTCCATATAGCAGGAGGGAATATATTATGAAGAAACGTTATTTAATACTGGCAGGTCTGTTGGTAATGACAGTGGCAGCTGCCGGATGTGGTAAGAAAAAGACAACAGAGACAGCACCTGTAGAGGTAACAGCTACCCCGACTCCTGAAGTAACCAAGGCAGTCGATATGGTGGATATGCAGCAGACAGCAGATGAAGACATAAAGAATGTAATGGGGGAGAAAACTTCCACAGCATCTAAGATTGTGTTTGTAAATAATACAGGGGATGACATCCAGTCACTCTATATCCGGACTCATGTGGATGAAGACAGTGAGGATTATGATGCAGACGAGGATGGAGGATGGGGAGATGATCTCATCAATGGAATGTTTACCCTGACAGATAAGGACAAGGCACTGTATTATATGCAGACTGCAAATACACAGACATCAGGTACACAGACATCAGATACACAGACATCAGATACACAGACAACATCCAACAAGAGTACAGCTTCCTATGATATCCGTATTGCATATAATGATGAGGACAAGAATGAATGCTTTTTCCGCGATATTCCGCTTGGAACAATTTCGCAGATTACGTTATGTATGGATGGCACAGATGATGATGCGATCCCATATGCAAAATATCTGACAGGTACATCAACAAAAGAAGTATCCACGCTTGATGCGGTAAAGGAACGTCTTGGAATTACAGATGACAGTGAGTCTGAATCAGATTCCACAGACGACAGTGATAAGAATTCTGCAGATGATTCTGATTCCACAGATAGTAACAACAGTTCTGATCAGAATAATAACAGTGGCAATGGAACCGGGGATAGTTCAGATGATCCGGGCAATGGGGGAAACTCAGACGATCCGGGTACTAATGATGATCCGGGCAGTAACGATGATCCGGGAAATGGCGGCGATATGATTTCCACAGCAGAACAGTATATCGGTCAGTCTCTGGATGCACTGGAAGGCGCATGCGGTTCTCCACAGGGCAGCAGCTATGAGGATGATCCTGAGACAGGTAAAACAGGATTCCATTATTACAGCAATTTCACAGTTTCTACAACAGTTGATGAAAATGGTAATGAAATTGTTGCCGGAATATGGTAGAATAGAACTACGAATGTAACAGAGGAGGTATTCCGATCCTCTGTTACCTGCGATAAAATTAATTTCAGGAGACAGTTACTATGAAACGTGTATTATTAAAATTAAGCGGTGAAGCCCTTGCCGGTGAGAAGAAGACCGGATTTGACGAGGCGACTGTTATTGAAGTTGCAAAGCAGATCAGGACAATTGCTGAGGAAGGACTGGAAATCGGCATCGTGATCGGCGGAGGTAATTTCTGGAGAGGACGCACCAGTGAGACTATCGACAGGAATAAGGCTGATCAGATTGGTATGCTTGCAACAGTTATGAACTGTATTTATGTATCTGATATCTGCAGATACCTTGGATTAAAGACAGAAATCTTTACACCATTTGTATGCGGTGCATTTACAAGCCTTTACTCTAAGGATGCAGTGGAAGCAAGCTTTGCACAGGGCAAGATCGTATTCTTTGCAGGCGGTACAGGACATCCTTACTTCTCCACAGATACAGCCACTGTACTTCGCGCAGTAGAGATCGAAGCAGAAGCAATCCTTCTTGCAAAAGCTGTTGACGGAATTTATGACAGTGATCCGAAGACAAACCCGAATGCAGTAAAATATGATGAAATTTCCATTGAAGAAGTAGTTGCAAAGAAACTGGCAGCTATGGATCTGACAGCATCGATCATGTGTATGGAACAGAAGATGCCGATGCTGGTATTTGCACTGGATGAAAAAGACAGCATCATCAATGCAGTACATGGCAAATTTGTCGGAACTAAGGTTACTGTATAAGTAAGGCTTATAAGTCAGTTTACAGAGAAAGTGTAATATAAAAACTATAAAAAGAGGGAGACGAACCTAATGGATGAGAGAATTCAGAAATATGAAGAGAAGATGAAAAAGACACTGGCAAGCCTTGAGAGCGAACTGGTTACAATTCGTGCAGGACGTGCGAACCCGCATATCCTTGACAAACTCGCCGTAGATTATTACGGAGCTCCGACACCTCTTCAGCAGGTGGCAAATATCACTGTCCCGGAAGCTCGTATGATCCAGATCCAGCCATGGGAAAGCAGCCTGATCAAAGGAATTGAGAAAGCAATCCTTACCTCTGACCTTGGATTAAATCCAAGCAACGATGGTAAAGTAATCCGCCTTGTATTCCCGGAACTTACAGAGGAACGCCGTAAGGAACTGGTTAAAGATGTCAAGAAAAAAGGCGAAGCAGCCAAAGTAGCAGTCCGCAACATTCGTCGTGATGCAAATGATGCATTTAAGAAACTTGCAAAACAGGATGTATCTGAGGATGAAATCAAAGAACTTGAGGAGAAAATCCAGAAGAGCACAGATAAATATATCAAAGAAGTTGATGCGGCAGTGGATGCAAAGAGCAAAGAAATCATGACCGTATAAGGGAAACGAAAAGGAGAGCTCCATGAATGCGGGCTCTCTTTTTATCTGAATGAGATAATGGACCGGAAACTGCGGTTCATTATGATGAGACAGTAAGGTTAAAGGAATAACAGGATAAGAAAAGGAAACAAGAGTATGAATGTACCAAATCATATTGCCATTATTCTGGATGGTAATGGACGCTGGGCGAAGGCAAAGGGAATGCCCAGAAGCTACGGACATGTGAAGGGCTGTGCAAATCTGGAAACAGTCTGTGACTATATGAAGGAGCTGGGAGTTAAATATGTGACTGTATATGCTTTTTCCACAGAGAACTGGAAACGTTCCAAAGATGAGGTGGACGGTCTGATGAAACTGTTCCGAAGTTATCTGAAAAAATGTATTAAACTGGCAGATAAGAACAAAATGCGTGTCCGGGTGATCGGAGAGGTTTCGGCATTTGATCAGGATATTCAGGAAAGTATTGCACGTCTGGAACAATATTCTCAGAAATATGATGAAATCTATTTCCAGATTGCATTAAACTACGGCAGCAGAGATGAGATCATAAGAGGTATCCGCAAACTTGCTCAGGATGCTGCAGATGGAAAAGTAAAGCCGGAAGAAATTGATGAGCATGTTTTTGACAATTACCTGGATACGGCAGGAATCCCTGATCCGGATCTGATGATCCGCACAAGCGGTGAATTGAGACTTTCCAATTTTCTGTTATGGCAGATGGCTTATACAGAATTTTATTTCACAGATGTGGCATGGCCGGATTTTAATAAAGCAGAGCTGATTAAGGCTATTGAGAAATATAATCAGAGAGACAGAAGATACGGCGGAGTTAAGGAGGAGTAAAGAATGTTTAAGACAAGACTCTTAAGCGGAATCCTGCTTGTGATTATTGCGCTTGCTACTATCATCAGCGGTGATTATGTGCTGTTTTTCACACTTCTTGCGGTTTCTCTCATTGGAATGAGAGAATTGTACAGAGCAATGAAGGTGCAGGATGAGAAGATAAATCTGCTGGCAGCAGCAGGCTATTTAGGCGCAGTATTATATTATCTGGCAGTACTGCTTGATTTTGAGAGGTATGGAGTGCTGGCAATCATTTTCGGACTTGTGCTGCTCATGTTTGTATACGTGTTCACTTATCCAACCTATGAGGCAGGGCAGGTAATGCCTGCACTGTTTGGTATTGTGTATGTGGCAGTTATGCTGTCGTTTATTTATCTTACCAGAGAGCTTCCCGGTGGAAAGTTCCACGTATGGCTGATCTTTCTGTGCTCATGGGGATGTGATACCTGCGCATATTGTGTGGGAATGCTGATCGGTAAACATAAAATGGCACCTGTCCTCAGCCCTAAGAAATCTGTGGAGGGAGCTGTGGGTGGTGTGGCAGGAGCTGCACTTCTTGGTGTGATCTATGCAGCAGCCACTCAGGGACCGATGCTGGAATATGCTGTGATCTGTGCAATCGGAGCGCTGATCTCCATGGTAGGCGATCTGGCTGCATCTGCGATCAAGAGAAATCAGGGGATTAAAGATTATGGAAAATTAATTCCGGGACATGGAGGAATCCTTGACAGATTCGACAGTGTGATCTTCACAGCACCGGTTATTTATTTCCTTTCTCTTGTGATGATTGAGATCTAGAGCGTGTCTGAAAAATCATTCCCGCAATCTGCACGCCCCACTTTGCGGGATATTTCACCCGAATTCAGTTGCCGTAGCCCGCTACGGCGCCCTCATCCGGGCAAAATATCCCACAAATTGTGACGCACATCTTGCAGAAAGCCTTTTTCAGACGCGCTCTAACGGAGCATATATTCTTCTGATATACATGTTTACAGTATTTTCTGATATGAGAACTGTCAGGTCAGAAGTAATTTTATAAAATTGTTGTATAAGTATTGAAATGAGGTACAAGATGAAAAAAGTAGCAGTCTTAGGTTCTACAGGTTCGATCGGAACACAGACACTGGATGTGGTACGTGCAAATGATGACCTGGAAGTAGTTGGTCTTGCAGCAGGCAGCAATGTAGAAATGCTGGAGAAGCAGATACGTGAATTTCATCCCAGACTTGTTGCAGTCTGGAAAGAAGAGGCAGCCAGAGATCTGGCAGTACGTGTGCAGGATCTGGATGTAAAAATCGTAAGCCAGATGGGTGGTCTTATCGAACTTGCCAGAATGGAAGAATCAGACATTCTGGTGACCGCTATCGTAGGAATGATAGGAATCAGACCAACTATGGAAACAATCCTTGCAGGTAAGGATATTGCTCTGGCAAATAAGGAAACACTGGTAACAGCCGGACATCTGATCATGCCGTTGGCAAAGCAGTTCGGTGTGCAGATCCTGCCTGTAGACAGCGAGCACAGTGCTATTTTCCAGGCACTTCATGGAGAGAAAAGAGAGCAGATACATAAACTGCTCATCACTGCATCCGGCGGTCCTTTCCGCGGAAAGAAAACAGCAGATCTGGAGAAGGTGACTCTGGAGGATACGCTGAAGCATCCGAACTGGGTAATGGGACAGAAGATTACAGTGGATTCTGCAACTCTGGTAAATAAAGGTCTGGAAGTTATGGAAGCCAGATGGCTTTTTGATGTAGATCTGGATCATATTCAGGTTGTGGTTCAGCCGCAGAGTATTATCCACTCTATGGTGGAATTCGAGGACGGTGCAGTGATGGCACAGCTTGGAACACCGGATATGAGACTTCCGATACAGTATGCATTATGCTACCCGGACAGAAGATTTTTAAAAGGCGACAGACTGGATTTTCATATGTTGAAGCAGATCACCTTTGAGGAGCCGGACAGGAAAACTTTTAAAGGTCTTCCAATGGCGGTGGAAGCGGCAAGGGCAGGCGGCAGTATGCCAACCGTTTTTAATGCTGCAAATGAGCTGGCAGTCCGCAAATTCCTTCAGAAAAAAATCAGCTTTCTGGATATTTACGAGATTATCGGGCAGTCTATGAGCAGACATACAGCAGTAAAGGATCCGGACCTGGATCAGATTCTGGAGATTGAGAAAGAAACTTATCGTTGGATTGAAAGCAGGTGGTAGATTGAAAATTATTATTGCAATTGTCATATTCAGTGCAATCATTCTCTTTCATGAGCTGGGACATTTTCTTTTTGCAAAGCTGAATAAGATCGTGGTCACAGAATTCTCTTTGGGAATGGGACCAAGACTTTACAGTTTTGAGAAAGGAGATACCAGATATTCACTGAAACTTCTTCCTATCGGTGGCTCCTGTGCCATGCTGGGGGAGGATACGGACATAGAGAATGAACCGGGAACTTTTAACAGTGCGTCTGTGTGGGGCAGGATTTCTGTAGTTGCCGCAGGACCGGTATTTAACTTTATCATGGCATTTGTATTGTCTGTGATCATTGTAGGTGCTGTAGGATATGAACCATCCAGAGTTCTTTCCGTAAAGGAAGGTTCTGCGGCTGAGGCGGCAGGACTGAAAGAGGGAGATATTATTACCGGTTATCAGGGATATCACATTGATCTGGGAAAAGATCTCTATGTATATTCCTATCTGAACCAGCTGAAAGAGGGAGATACCATTAACCTGACTGTTAAGCGTGATGGAAAGAAGATGGACATTTCCTATAAGTCGGATACAAATGTGAGATACCTTCTGGGCTGCAATTTCAACGGGGATGATACTTCTGCCATGACAGTGGAATCTGTAATGGATGGAATGCCGTTGCAGGAAGCAGGGATTCAGCAGGGAGATGTGATCACATCCATTAATGGAGTGAAGATTACAAATGCAGCAGATTACCAGAAATATATTCAGGAGAATCCGCTGACAGAAAAGTCTGTAAAGATTACCTATTCCAGGGACGGACAGGAATATGATATTACGGTTACACCAAAAGAATACCGTACGGCAGAATCAGGATTTACCTACAATATGTATTCTGAAAAAGCAAAAGGGCTGAATGTAGTCAAATATGGTGCCGTAGAAGTAAAATATATGGTACGTACAACGATTCTCAGCCTGAAAGAGCTGGTCAGCGGAAAGCTTGGAATGAAAGATCTGAGTGGTCCGGTCGGAATTGTGGATGCAATCGGAACTACGTATGAGGAAAGCAAAAGCGAAGGAACCATGATCCTGTGGATGAATATGCTTAATCTGGCAGTTCTGCTCTCTGCAAACCTTGGAGTTATGAACCTCCTTCCGTTTCCGGCACTGGACGGTGGACGGCTGGTATTCCTTGTCATAGAGGCAATCCGCAGAAAACCGATTAACAGACAGGTGGAGGGCGGCATCCATTTCGCAGGGCTGATGCTGTTGATGGCGCTTATCTGGTATTTTTAGTAATCCTGATCCTGTGCATGGTATGTATAACAGGTAAATCCTTTGTTTCGGCAGTTAAGCAGGGCAGTGGACGGGCTTATCAGTATGCAAGAGAAGATATGGACCGTAGAAAAGAGATCCATGCCCAGAGAGCAGAAGAGCGTAAACTGTTAAGAGAAGAACAGAGAGTACGTGGTGTCAACTTAAATGCCACCAGACTGACGGCTGTAGATGAAGGCAGACGCCCTGTTCCGGAAGATGCAGAATACGATGAGGAAGCTTTTGAGCGGGAGTTTGGTACAAAGCAGCAGGCTGCTAAACCTGAGATGGATGAGATCCCGGAGGAAAAACCGGCAGCTACAGGCAAAGGAAAAGGGATATACAAGAACTTTGTTTGGACGCATCCGTCCGATTCCGGAGCTGTCATCGGGTAATTTTATGACAAGACAGTTTGGCGAGCGTGTCGCCATGAATGCCCCGATTCAGGGAACGGCGGCGGATATTAT
>ERZ773103.1834-NODE-1834-length-21486-cov-20.813215_pt1 | contig 21486 bp, 14 predicted proteins | sample MGYA00511118_ERZ773103 | MGnify/ENA primary metagenome ERZ773103 (study PRJEB29015, sample SAMEA2737821) | human gut metagenome | biome: human gut; feature: human-associated habitat; material: faeces | place: China | collected 2012 ... | reverse complement strand
GAGTGGGATATCAATGGCGAAAAAGGTATGTTTGGTGGCGACAGCCTGGGGCCTTATACTTTTAACTGCATCCGTTCTTTTATAGGTGCATTAGTTTTAATACCTGTTATTTTTATTTTTTCAAAAAACAGTCAATCACCTTTCACTTCAAAAAATAAACAACGAAAGTTTTTAATTTTAGGTGGCTTATGTTGCGGTGCATGCCTTTTCTTAGGAAGTACACTTCAACAGCTTGGCTTATATCTGGGGGCTTCTGCCGGAAAAGCCGGATTTTTAACAGCCTGCTATATTCTGTTAGTGCCAATTATCGGTTTGTTTTTCAAAAATAAATGCGGCATAAATATTTGGATAGGTGTTGTACTTACTTTAATTGGATTATATATGTTGTGTTTTGACGGTTCTTTTTCTTTTAAAGTAGCGGATTTACTTTTGTTACTTTGTGCTTTATTTTTTGCCATACATATTTTAGTTATTAATTATTTTTCGCCGTTGGTAGATGGAATAAAATTATCATGCATACAATTCTTTGTTTGCGGAATTTTAGGTTTGGTGCCAATGTTTTTTTCTGAAATGGGACACTCTTTTGCAAACATCGGCACATGGGCAAAAGTTTTTACATCCCCTAGTGCCTGGATTCCTATTCTATATGCCGGAATTATGTCTTGTGGTGTAGGCTATACAGGTCAGATTATCGGACAAAAAGGTATGAATCCTACTGTCGCCTCGTTACTTTTAAGTTTAGAATCAGTTTTTTCAGTTCTGGCAGGTTGGATTATTCTCGGTGAGACCATGGGACTTAAACAACTCTGCGGCTGCGGACTTATTTTTATAGCAATTGTTTTAGCCCAATTACCTACAAAAACCGGCAAAAGTATTTAGATACAAATGAATATCTTTTATCCATCCATTCTCCAATTAAGCCTACTGCTTTTCCCATTGTAACAATGGTAGAAGCAACTTTAATTACAATAATTGTTTAAACGTTGTTATATATTTATCAGCAATTTCCATAATTGCCCTTTTATTAATTAATGACTTTTCATCTTCTGTAACACATAAATCTTCATACTGAAATAATATATGGATTTCTTTCCTTATTTGGGTTATTCCCTTATATTTTCTTTTTGAAAGTTCACTTGCAATTTTCAATTTTTCTGTATATCGCAATTTGAAATTTCCTAATAAATGTGTTAATAAAGTAGTTATCAAAGCAACCGCAAAAGATATCGCAGCTGTTACAATTTCGCTTTGATATGTAACAAATAAATCTTTCATATCCCTTCCTCATTTAGTACTTCAATATATAATTATTAATGTATTAAAATCCATCGATTACCTCTCTCGCAAACTTTCTACTTACCAAATTCGTTTGTAATATCCGTTTAGATATTCTTTGTCTTCCCAACAATGTAATCGATTAGGCAACCGGTGTAAAATAAATCATTATTTTTTAGGCTTTCTCGCCCTTCTACCATTATAACTCCACTCTTTCTATCCAAAGTACTGTTGCATGAGACTGTCGAATAACTTCTGTGTTTCATCCAGTGCTTTTTGTACTTTAACTTTTGATTTGTCGACTTGGTTGACAAAATTAATAAAGTTTTTCTGTTCTTTCATAGGTGGAACTATTAATTTCAGCGAATTGATTGCGTTAAAATTTAATCCAGCCTTTACAGCACTCTGATTTTTAGCTGTAAACTGCTCTTTTCCAGCAGGACTTTCCATATAGTGAGCTACAAAAAGTGGATTCAACACTTCCTTATTTACCCTAATACAGGATAAGTGTTGATTTATATACGCACCGTGTTCAGCAATTTCTTTAGTAACAACACCTGTTCTCCCAAGATCTGCTGTAATACTAATAAGAAGATCTCCTTCTTGTACTTTAGTCCTTTTTGCTTCTGCATTATCTGGTGCGTTAACAGGTTGCATATTATCAGTAATAATATGGCAATCTTTTACGTTCTTTATTGTGATAAACCATTCTCTTCCATCATTAACACAATATTGCGCCCATCCACGAGAACCAGATGTTAACGAAGTAATATGCTCAGAAAGCTGATGAATCGGATACTTCTTAGGGTTTTTGATTGGATCACCAAACATCTCGACAAATCGGGCTTTGATGAGTTCATCCAACTTTTTCATTTCCTGCTGACACATTTCTTTAATTGCAACTATCTTGTTTAGCTGGTTTACAATTTCTTGTTGTTTTGCTAATGGTAAATCTGGAATTTGCATTTTTCTCATTGTTGCCTGCGTTAATTTCTGACGTGTTGCTCCATTTACTAATCCATTCGTGTCATAAAACATTAATGAATAGCACAAAAAATCGACATCAAGTCCTTCTTTAGGCTTTAAAACATGAGCGTGATTATTCACCCAACATTTTCCAGACACTCTATAAGCTATAGATCTTGTTTTTGATCCAAAATTTCCACCGTCTTCTGCCAAAAGCACAAGCTCGTCATCAAAGATATACTCTGCCACATAATCTTGTACTCCATTAGCACCATAATATGGATAAGGTCCTTCCTTTCTGTCTGTTGCTGTAATTGGAAATCTCTTTGAATCGAGTATTTCGCAGCAATTCTCTAACAGCATTGTTTTCATCTCTCATCCCACACAAACCCGAATTTTCGAATCTGTCATCCTTTCTTCTATAATCCCAACAACCTCTCCAACTCATCCATTTCTTTTCCAATCTCCAGCTCCAGTTCCCGGATATTGGCCATGATTTCTGATGTTGGCGGATATTCCACCGGAGTGTATTCGATTTCTTTGTATTTATTGATGCTGAGATCATAATCATTCTCTACAATATCTTTTTTCGGTACCATAAATGACTGGTCTGTTCGCTCCCGTTCTGCTTCTTTATCAAGATTTTTGAAACGCTCTACAATATCCGGAATATCATTTTCTGTAACCGGAGTACGTTTATCGTCCAGACTGAATCCGTCTGCTTTCATGTCATAAAACCACACCTGATCGGTTCCGCCATGTTCTGTTTTTGTAAAAATAAGGATTGCTGTGGAAACTCCTGCATAGGGTTTAAATACACCGGAAGGCATGGATATTACAGCTTCCAGTCTCTGATTTTCAACAATTTCTTTTCGGATGGATTTATGTGCCCGTGATGATCCAAAAAGTACACCATCTGGTACAATACAAGCGCATCTACCTCCAATTTTCATAATCCTCAAAAATAAAGCAAGGAATAAAAGTTCTGTTTTCTTTGTCTTACAAACCTTAAGAAGATCTCCGGAAACGGACTCTGCATCCAGGCTTCCTTTAAAAGGTGGGTTTGCCAGCACAAGAGAATACTGATCTCTATCTGCATTCTGATCAGATAAGCTATCCCGATATTCAATATAAGGATTTTCTATTCCGTGAGTCATCATATTCATGGCTCCAATACGAAGCATGGTGCGGTCCATATCGTATCCATGGAACATATGATTCATGTAATGATCTTTTTTCTGTTTATCATAAAAAATTTCTTCTTTTCTTTTTTCTTTCAGATATTCTCCTGCTGCAACCAGAAATCCAGAAGTTCCACATGCCGGATCACAGATAACCTCATCACTGGATGGATCCATCATTTCAACCATCATCCGGATAATATGTCTTGGTGTACGGAACTGTCCGTTCCGTCCAGACTGGGCTATTTTTGAAAGGAGATATTCATATACGTCTCCTCTGACATCTGCTGTCTGGATTTCATTCATAAGTTTGTAAATTTCATCCAGAGAATCCACCACTTTGGATAAAAGGAGTGGTGTCGGGAGCTTAAATATCGCATCGTCCATATATTTGGAATATGCACTGTTTTTATCATTATGAAGATTTTTTATAAACGGAAATACCCATTCCTGCATGATCATATACATTCTGTCTGCCGGAAAATCATGAAACACAGACCACTTTAACTGAGTTCCGTCTATTGTTCTTTCACCGATCTTAACTTCTTCTGCAAAAATACTTTCATACGGCAAGCCAAGCATTGCACTTTCCTTTGCCCGTCTGTTGTCCGAATCATCCAGATCATGAATAAACATCAGATAGGTAATCTGTTCAATTACCTCCAATGGATTTACCAGTCCACCCGCTGCAAATATATCCCACAATCCGTCAATTTTATTTTTTAATTCGCCTGTTATCATTTTGCTTTTTCTCCTGTCTCTGTATTTTCATAATCCATAAATGGCTTTTGTGTAAAAATACTATTTGTATTCATTATTCCAGCTATATCGGGTGTTGCTTCCCCCGCTAATTTTTACCATTAATTCACATCATTTGCTCGCAACCCAATAGCCGCTACTCAGCTTAATTTGATTAAATTATATGATTCGTCGTTATCAATGTCAATTATATCATTTTTGTCAAAATGATATAATTGATTTCCATTTGATATAATTAAATGCAAAAGAAAACACCTGAAAAATGCTCCGCAGACATACATTCACGAATCATTATTCAGGTGTTTTATTTTATCTATAAAATTTATTTTCTAGAGCTGGCCACAGTTTTTCAGCAATTCCCGCTTCCGCTCTACCATCTCATCCACACGATCCAGATAATTTGTAATATCCTTTACATTTCCCACACGCTCAATACGCTTGCCATCCTCAAAAACAACTTTTGTAGTAGCACCTGCGCCAAGCGCCATAATGGTCTGTTTTTCTTCCATAATCAAAATGTTGTACACTCCGGCTTTTCCCGGTTTCGCGTAGCCGACATTCTCGAAATTGCCTGCCATATTTTTCTGGCGATACAGATAATATGGCTCCAGTCCCATCTCATGGCAGCATTCTGCGGTCAGATCAATGGTCTGTGCGGTATTCTCGATGTGCAGATTCTCATACTGTTCCTTCTGCATCCGAAGTCTGGCTGCACGTTTGATTGCCAGTGAATGAACAGTGATGTTATCCGGATCCAGTTCTTCTAACTGTCTCATAGTCTCACGTACATCCTCGATGGTCTCTTCCGGAAGTCCAACGATCAGATCCATGTTGATATTATCAAAACCAACCTCTCGCGCCAGGTTGAAACTATCGATAGTCTGCTGAACAGTATGCTGACGACCGATGAGACGCAGTGTTTCTTCTTTCATGGTCTGTGGGTTAATGGAAATTCTGGAAATATTATGTTTATGGATGACTTCCAGTTTTTCTCTGGTGATACTGTCTGGTCTGCCAGCTTCTACGGTAAACTCTAAAAGCTGTGTCTGCTTTTCTGCCGATTCATCCGCATAAATCATTCTGCCCTGTTCATCCGCAATTCCAAAATAGCTTCCGATCATAGTCAACAGACGATCCATCTGCTCTGCGGAAAGTGTCGTCGGTGTTCCTCCACCAATGTATACAGAATTCAAAACCTTATGTTTGCAAGCCTCTGCTGTAAACGCAATTTCTTTCTCCAATGCATCCAGATACTCATCCATATGATTTGCCCATTTTGCCAGCGGATATGAGGTAAATGAACAATACAGACATGTACTCGGACAGAACGGAATACCTACATACAGACTGTAGCCATTCTCATAATCAATACGGCTCAACAATTCCAGCTCACGCTTTGCAACTGCCAGACTCAATTCAATTTTTTCGTCAGATGCGAAATACGTCTCTTTCATATAAGAACGGATCTCGTCTTCACTTTTTCCTTCTTCCAGTAATTCCATCGGAATCTTCGTTGGGCGAATCCCCGTCAGTGTGCCCCAGGGAAGTGTCTTTCCTGCATACAGAGTCAGCAAATAATACAACTGCTGCTTTAACTCATTTTTTGTCTTTTTCCGGTCAGCAAAATCAACCAGAACGCTACCGCCCAGCGTCATTTTTTCTTCTGCTGCACCATTTTCCTGCTGTTCCCGCTCATAAAATTTAAAATCAATCATGTGGTTCTTCCGGTCATAATTTACCACAAGATGAAATACGCTTTCTGGGAACTCCTCCCGCGGCATGGCTTTTACAAGCACGTCATGCTGTGGATAAAACGCCTTTACCAGAGAATGAATATCATATTCAAAATCCGGCTCATTTAACTGTACTGTAATCATACTTATTTCCTTTTCCAATCTCTTTTAAATGTTATCCATTATAGTATCTTTTTACGTCACAAAAGGAATTTCCACAAATACAAATTCATCTACCTGTTTCATGAAAATTCCTTTTAAATCATTACACTAAATTATGCTAAGTACATATTATACTGTTTCTCGTAACCAATCGTGGTACGTGCCTCATGTCCCGGCAATACCGCAGTGTCGTTTGGAAGTTTAAACAGTTTTTCTTTTACGGAACGCACCAGATCTGACATGCTGCCGCCCTTGAAATCTGTTCTGCCAACAGAACCACAAAACAGGGTGTCACCACTTGCCAGCACTTTGTTGCCGTCAAAATAATAACAACATCCACCCTCAGTGTGTCCCGGCGTGGAAATCACTTTAATTTTGAATCCGGCTAACTCAAGCACATCACCGTCTTTTGTATACACGTCTGCATCATAAGTCTCCGGATTGCCAAACATTGCGGATACATTTTTCTGAATGTCATGCATGGTGGCTTCTTCCTTTTCACTTGCATATACGGAAACACCAAATGCATCTGCTACCATACGTGCATGATGCGCATGATCATAATGTCCATGCGTCAGCAAAACTGCCTGTAACTTTAATCCACGCTCTTTGATGCGGCGGATAAGATCTGCTCCGTCTCCGCCCGGATCAATAATTACCATTTCTTTTGTGTCCGCGTTTACGATAAAGTAACAGTTTGTTCCAATATCACCAACGTTATATTCTTCAATTCTTAAATCTGCCATATATTTTTTATACTCCTTATGCCTATCAACCGGTCGTACGCTCAATATCAAAGACGCTCTCGATCTGACGTATTTTCTCACCAAGCATGCTCAGTTCATCTTTACCTTTTGTATAGAAAGAAACTGCAATGGTCGCAATTCCCTTTTTGCTTGTTCGGGAATTGATAGAATTAATATCAATGCCACGCTCGGTAAAAATCTTCGTGATATCTACCAACAGACCGGTACGGTTGTTTCCGAAAATGCGAAGCTCTGCCAGATATTTGCCATGACCGCCGTTTTCCTCATCAGCGGCTCCCTGCTGCCATTCCGCCTCGATCAGACGCTGTCTGTCAAAATCCGGTAGCTGCATGATATTAATACAGTCTGTTCGGTGAATGGATACACCACGTCCCCTTGTGACAAATCCGACGATCTCGTCACCCGGTACCGGACTGCAGCACTTGGAAAAATGAACTGCCACATCCGTCAGACCTTTTACGATAATTCCGCTCTTTTTATGCGAAGTACGTGCTTCTTCTTCGTGTTTTTCCTTCTGTTCGGAAGAAGATGCCTCAAACAGTACCTGTTCATCAGTAATTACTTTCTTATGATCCTTGCGGTACTCTTCCATCATGCGGTTAACGATCTGTGACTCTTTGAGTCCACCATGTCCAACCGCTGCTAATACAGAATCCCAGTCACGGAATCCATATTTACGCTGTACTTTTGCCTGATATTCCGGCTTATTGATATCACCAAAATTAATGGATTTTGCTTTACAGTAATTGTTTAGCAGCTCTTTTCCACTGACAATATTTTCTTCCTTAAACTCATTGCGGAACCACTGGTTGATCTTATTTTTTGCCTGTGTACTTTTTACAAGATTTAACCAGTCACGGCTCGGTCCTTTGGAATTTGCAGAAGTCAGAACTTCGATGCGGTCACCGTTACGGATATTGTAGTCGATCGTTACCAGACGTCCATTTACTTTTGCACCGATCATCTTATTTCCTACCGCGGAATGAATGCTGTAGGCAAAATCGATCGGCGTGGAACCTTTTGGCAGGTTCTTGACATCACCACTCGGTGTAAAACAGAATACACTGTCTGAAAACAGATCCAGATCGCTCTTTAACAGGCTCATGAACTCCTTATTATCGGACATGTCCCGCTGCCATTCCAGAATCTGACGCAGCCAGCTTAACTTTTCTTCCTCACCGTTGATGCTGTTTCCGTTATTTGCTTCTTTGTATTTCCAATGTGCAGCAATACCGTATTCAGAAGTACGATGCATCTCCTCGGTACGGATCTGAATTTCAAACGGCTGACCAGTCGGTCCGATCAGTGTCGTATGCAAAGACTGATACATATTCGGCTTCGGCATTGCAATATAATCTTTAAAACGTCCCGGGATCGGTTTGTATTTTTCATGAATGACACCGAGTGCCGCATAACAGTCCTTGACATCTTTTACGATAATACGGATGGCGAACAGATCGTAAATCTGATCCAATGTCTTATTCTGGTTTACCATCTTTTTGTAAATGCTGAAGAAATGTTTTGCACGTCCCATGACAGTCGCCTCAATACCGGCTTCCTTCATACAGACTTCCACATCATTCACCAGAGAATTGACATATTTATCACGGGCAGATTTGCGCACCGCGATCTTCTCTACCAGATCATAATATGCCTCCGGCTCCAGATATTTCAGGGAAAGATCCTCTAACTCGATCTTGATCTTGGAAATACCAAGACGCTGTGCGATCGGGGCGTAAATATCCATCGTCTCGCGGGCTTTCTCTTTCTGTTTTTCCGGCTTCATGTACTTTAAGGTACGCATATTATGCAGACGGTCTGCCAGCTTGATAATGATAACACGGATATCCTTTGCCATGGCAAGGAACATCTTACGCAGGTTTTCTGCCTGAACTTCTACCTTATCTGCTTTATAGGAAATCTGACCAAGTTTTGTTACTCCGTCAACCAAAAGAGCAACCTCCGGTCCGAATTCTTCCTTGATCTCCTCATCGGTCATCACCGTATCTTCTACGACATCATGCAGCAAACCGGCAACAATGGTTTCTTTATCCATCTCAAGCTCTGCCAGAATGATCGCTACATATAACGGATGAATGATATATGGTTCTCCGGATTTGCGCACCTGTGTCTTATGTGCTTCCGCTGCGATCTGATATGCTTTTTCCACCATGGAAATATCCGCTGACGGATGATATTTGCGAATGATCTGAATCAGATCTTTGTGCAGTTCCTCCGGACTTACAAAATCTTTGATCGGCACAAGTTTTGCCGAATCCAAAATAGAGTCCGGTTCTATTGATTTCACCGCAATTTCATCTGTCACATCTTTGGTCTGCGGCATTTTTTCATTTTCTGATATCTTTTTCATGTCTTTTTCTCTTGTTTCCATCACGATCCCACCTATTCCAACATTATAATGAAAATCACCGCAAATTGCAACGATTTCCCGCCGCCATACCAGTCGCGCTCTCTCAAAAAGTTACAGTTCACACGCGCCATTCGCAAAATGCCCTTTCGGGCTTCTCCGTAGCTTCGCTACTACTTTTGCTCATAAAAAGGCGCTCCCTTCATCACTATGTATCCAGCTAATTCCTCATGCAAGCATGATCATTACCTGAATACATGTGATGAGTGAACTGTAACCTCAAAAATGTTACAGTTTGCACGCGGCTTTGAAAAAATTGGTCTTTTTTTACAGTATCACACGAATCACTAAAAAAATAGCCATTTTTTTGAATTTTGTTGAAAACAATCACTTTTTCATATACAATGCTAAATAGAAATGCCAATTTACTATATTTTTTGGCTATAATTAAGGAGGTCATTATGGCACAGAATCCAATCGTAACAATCGAAATGGAAAACGGCGATATCATCAAAGCTGAGCTTTATCCGGAAATCGCCCCAAATACAGTAAATAACTTTATTTCACTGGTACAGAAAGGTTTTTATGACGGTGTTATCTTCCACCGTGTCATCAAAGGATTTATGATTCAGGGTGGCGATCCGGAAGGAACCGGTATCGGTGGTCCTGGATACAGCATCCGCGGTGAGTTCTCTCACAATGGTTTCACAAACAATCTGAAACATACACCGGGTGTTCTGTCTATGGCTCGTACTATGATGCCGAACTCCGCTGGAAGCCAGTTCTTCATCATGCACGCTGCCGCACCACATCTTGATGGTGAGTATGCAGGCTTCGGTAAAGTAATCGAAGGTATGGAGAATGTAAACAAGATCGCAGAGACACGTTGTGATTACAGTGATCGTCCGATGGCACAGCAGAAAATGGCTAAAGTTACTGTGGAGACTTTCGGTGTAGATTATCCGGAACCGGAAAAATGCTAATTCTTGTTTAGGGATGGCTTAAAATTTACCATTTTTATTTTTAATAGGAACTCCAGCAATTTTTTCTCAGTCGCTAACAATCGCTCCTTGAGATAAAATTGCTGGAGTTCTTAATCTACACAGAGAATTTCGTAAATTTTTGCGCCACCCTGCACTGCGTGCCACACTACGTGCAGAATTTTCGTTTCACTTCTATGCTTTACACTTACTTTAATAAAAGCTAGTCTATTCTATATAAAACTGAAATAACAAAATCAGAGAAAGTTTCCTCAACGAACGATTAAGCGAACGACTGAGTTTCACAAGGTTTTGCGCAAGTGGGAGGCGACCAGCTTTTATAGGAGCCGGGAACGTGCGCGATGAAACCGCCGTGAAACAAAGGTAGTGAACGTCTAGTGAGTGAGGAAACTTTCTCTGATTTTGTTTTCACATATTCCACTGAGAAATACTTGTTACTACTCACCACTTGCAGAAGTGGGAGTCTCAACTCAGACTGAGATAAACTTTTTTAGCGATGTCTACGTGCCCGCGCCTTATATTTCTTCTCCCCAAAGATCCAAAACAATATCAGCGCAATCAGCGTTCCAATGATCATTCCCACAATCACATCACTCGGATAATGCACTCCAACATACAATCTCGATAATGATATCGCAAACGCAAGAATCAACGCCGGCACCCCGATTCCGCGATGACAGCTTTTATAGATCACCACCGCTGACGCGAAGGATGCGGATGCATGTCCGGACGGGAAGGACCAGTCTTTTTGTGCCGGGATCAGGCATTGCAATCCCTGCACGACTTCGTAAGGGCGAACACGCGCCACATAATTTTTCAACAGGAAATTTGTCACACACAGAGAACCAAGCAGCGCCAACAGGGACAAAATCCCCGCACGTCTGGTTTTCTTTGGAAACAGTAAAATGACAGATAACACAATCCAGAAAATTCCGGCATTTCCAAGATTCGTGACAGCGATCACGATCGGATTCAACGTTTCCGAACGCAAATGGTTTTGAATAAAAAGCAACAGCTGCCCATCCCATATATTTAGTTGTTGAAGAATCGTATCTAATATCGCCATTCTACTCCATTTCCTTCCTATCGTATTTCACAAAATTTTATAAAAGAAATCCCACTGTATGAGCATCATAAATGATCTGCAGTGGGACTCCCCGGAACAAAAATGCTCCTGATATCGTTGTTTCTCACCATTAAGGTGAAAGTTATGTTTTCTCTCGTATCTTAATTAGAATTTGAATATTGCTACTCCATATGGCGGAAGTTCATATGCAAAGGAATACGGTCTGCCGTCACACTCTGATTTCTCAGCCTGGTAAACGGTTGGTCGCTCTGTACCTTCGCCGCCGAATTTCGCATCATCACTGTTCAGTAATAAGGTGTATTTTTTCTTTTTCGGTACGCCCACACGATAATCCGGACGTGCCATCGGTGTAAAGTTGCATACAAACAGTAAGCTGTTTCTTCCGGATTTGCTGTGACGCACAAAACTGAAAATGCTTCGATATCCGTCATTTGGATTGATCCACTCAAATCCTTCCGGATGATCATCCAGCTCATACATTGCCGGATATTTTTTGTAAATCGTCAGCAGTCCTTTTACAAATGACTGTAAGTGACTGTGTTTTTCATCTTCCAGAAGATCCCAGTCAAGTTCGCGTTTCTCACTCCACTCTCGCAACTGTCCGAAATCCTGTCCCATAAATAACAACTTCTTGCCCGGATGCCCCATCATGAAGGAATATCCAACCATCAGGTTGCGGTATTTATCAATGCCAAGTCCCGGCATTTTGTTCAGCATGGAACATTTCAGATGAACCACCTCATCGTGAGAAAGTACCAGAATGTATTTCTCACTGTAGTTATAGCTCATGGCAAATGTCATCTTGTTGTGGTTATCTTTACGGAAATACGGATCCAGTTTCATGTAATCCAGGAAATCATGCATCCATCCCATATTCCATTTGTAAGTAAAATTCAGACCGCCATCTTCGGCTTTTCCGGTTACCATCGGCCATGCGGTGGATTCTTCTGCGATCATCACTGCGCCCGGATTTCTGCCGCAAACCAGTGTATTTAAGTGACGGAAGAATTCGATTGCTTCCAGATTCTTATTCTCGCCGTACTCGTTTGGTACCCACTGACCGGCTTCTTTTCCGTAATCCAGATACAGCATGGAAGCAACCGCATCCACACGAAGTCCGTCAATGTGATATTTTTCTACCCAGAGCAATGCGGAGTTTAACAGGAAGTTCTTGACCTCAGTTTTTCCATAGGCAAAAATCTTGGTGCCCCAGTCCGGATGCTCTCCTTTTCGCGGATCTGCGTACTCATACAGACAGGTTCCGTCAAACTCTGCCAGTCCGTGTGCATCTCTTGGGAAATGCGCCGGAACCCAGTCAAGAATAACACCGATTTTATGTTTGTGCAGATAGTTTACCAGATATGCAAAGTCCTCCGGCGTTCCATAACGGGAAGTCGGTGCAAAGTATCCGGTTACCTGATAGCCCCAGGAACCATCAAACGGATACTCGGAAATTCCCATCAGCTCAACGTGAGTATATCCCATCTCTTTTACATATTTGGTCAGTTCCACTGCCAGTTCACGGTATGTATAGAATCCGGTGTCTTCATCATAACCCGCATGACGTTTCCAAGAACCCGGATGTACCTCATAAATGGACATCGGCTGACGGTATACCTCATCATCCTTGTGCTCAGCACGCGCCTGCATCCATTTCTCATCAGACCATTTCAGTTTGCTGATATCTGCCACCTTGGATGCTGTTCCCGGACGCATCTCCGCATAGTTTGCATACGGATCTGCCTTATACAGTTTACGTCCATCCTGAGTTTCAATGAGGTATTTATACATGTCACCGATCTTCACATTGCTGACAAACAGCTCATAAATGCCATTTGGCTCCAGTCGTTTCATCTCATGTGAAGTCTCATTCCAGTCATTGAATGAACCGATCACCCACACACGTTTTGCATTCGGTGCCCAGACAGCAAAATTTACGCCCTGCCATCTGCCTTTTTTACAAGGATGTGCCCCAAGTTTCATATACATATCATAATGCACTCCTGCGCCAAACAGATACATATCATACTCAGAAATGTTCCCCATAATGTTTCTCCTCCTTAAAACCCTCTTTTATTTTCAAGATTTACGGATAAATCTTTTTCAGCGATTACTCAAAATCTTTTTCATGAAGAATCAGATAATCGTTTTCGTTATATTTCTTTGAGAAAATAGAACCAAATGCTTTTTTGATTCCGCTGCCTTCTGCTTTCTCAATGGCTTCATCCACAATGTCTTTTACCTCTGCCAGTGTGGTTGCGCGATCCAGCTTCTGGATATTGTTGATACGGTTATATAAAGCCAGAACGCCCATCTCATCAATGGTGCACTCCATCTCTTTTGCATAAGATTTACCAAAATCAACTAACTCATCAATCGTAAAAATCGGAATATCGATCTTTTCTGTAAATTTCTTAGTGAAGCCAAAATCAAGGTTCATAACTTTACGGATTCCTGCTCTGGTATCTTCCAGGATCACAACCATACCCTGTGTATTCTGTTCCATAACCTGAGACATGTAAGCTGCTGTTTCTGCTGTCAGCTGACCTGCCTTGTCTACGATCAGATATCCGCCCTCAATCTTCGGAATCAGCGCTGCAAAATCTTTGTGGTTCAGAGATTCTGCACTAATCTTGCCGATCTTCGCATCTTCATTTCCGATTTCTTTCTGAATTGCTTTGATCAGGCTTGTGGCAAATACGGTTTTACCACTTCCTTCCTCACCCTGGATCAGAATATTACCTGCCAGAGAAGTAACGGAATTGCCGATTCTTGTTTTTGCGCCTAACAGAACCTGACGGATCTGGTCTTCCATACCCGGTACTGGAAGGAAATAAGAGAATAATTCCTTCTGTTCCTCTGTCAGTTCTTTTTTGTCTTCCTCGATATCATCCGGCATCTGGATCTCCGGTAAAACACCGGTATTCTGAGATACGCCGGTCGGTGCTGTTCCGGTTACCGGAACTTCTACATTTGCATTTTCCACAAACATCTGTGTTGCCTGTGCCAGTACTTTTTCCAGTTCTTCATCCGGAACCGGCTCAACCACACTCAGTCGTTTTTCTTCTTTCGGTTCTTCCTCAGCTTCGGCTTCTTCCTCTGTCTCTGCTGTTTTTTCTGCACGTGCTGCCTTCAGATCCGGCATTTCTTTTGTTGTAGACAGATCTTCTTTTTCCTCTACCGGTGCTTCTTCTTCAACATCTTCCAGTTCTGCATCTGCTGCCTCTACAGACGGTTCAGCTGCTTCAACTACAGTCTCCTCATCAGCCGCTTTTTCTGTTTCCGGCTCAATCTGTGATTCTGTCTCTACAGTTTCTGCTGCTTCTTTTGTTTCTTCCGTCTCAGACTCTGCTTCTGCTTCTACAGCTTCTGCTGTTTCCTCTAAATCTTCTTTTGCTTCTGCTTTCTCAGATTCATCCGGAACCAGTGCTGCTGCAACGGTATCTTCCGGAACCGGGATTTCCTCTCCCGGAGTTGCTGATAAAATCGGGATCAGTGTTTTCAGACGTTCCATGATCTCACCGGCTTCCACCAGTGCATGCTCTTTGGAAATTTCCAGCTTCTTCTGTTCTGCGGCTGCGATTGCGATCTCAGCCGCATGTTTTGTCTTTTCCCATTCATCCAGAACTTCTTCAATGCTTGCCTGTGCGGATGCCGCTTTTTCCTCAATGGTATCCTCTTCTGCATTTTCTTCCTCAATGGCTTCTGACAATGTCTCCTCCGGCTTCGCTTCCGTTTCCGGCTCGTCTTTCTTATCGGATTCTTCTGCATTTTCAGCCATCAGTTTGTCAAATTCTTTCTTTAACCGCTCGTCGACCTGCTCATTGATCTTCTCTTTGTCAAACGTAAAGGTCTCCTCTGCCTCATGCTCACCATTCAGATATGGAATGTCACCGACAATCTTCTTGATGTTCTCCATGGTATCTACCACGGTTTCTTTTTTGGTTGCTTCCATGATCTGCTTCATGCTCTTTGCAAGTTCTTCCTCCAGGTTGGAAGTATTAAACTTGCTTGCTGTAACCGTTGTCTCCGGTGTCTTTACCATCTCATGGATGACATTTTTGCGCTCCGGTGCTGCCGGAATGCTGATCTCCACCATTCCTTTTTTCTCACGGAACTGTTTGTATTTTTCCTCCTGTGCCGGAGTAAGCGGTTGATACAGACGTTTCAGATCTAACGCTTTCTCCACATATTCACCTTCACCAAACCAGAGAATCAGTTCGTCACAGGTCTCCACGCATTTATCACGCATATCTGCCTGTCCGTATAATGCAGCCAGCTCATATGCCCATTTTTCCGTATATTCATGCTCTTTCAATTCTTCCAGGATCGCGATACGGTCTGTCAGTGGCGCATCCTTCAGGCAGCTGATCTCATATGCCAGCACATAACGCATATTGTCTTTTGGTGCAATCTCAAGAAACTCGTTATAATATTCCTCAGCCTCATCAATCCTTTTTGCTTTGATAGACACTTCTGCCAGCTTGCTTACGATATTTCTTCCAATCGGAGAATGATCATATGCCTGCAGTAACACTTCCCTGCAGGCGTCATATTTCTCTGTTTTTTCGTAAATATCGCTCACCATACACAGTGTATTGCTGCTGCGCACCTTTTTCCAGTTAATGGTATCCGCCATCTCTGATGCTGTGGCGTAGTCACCTGCAGCCATCAGATTCTGAAGCTGCTCCAACTTTAACTTATACTCATACTTATCCACCGTTATTCACCTCATGTCTGTATTTTTTGTTTTATTCAAAAATTTACTTTTTTTCCTCTGTCTCCTCATATTTGCGGATCGACGCTTCCGGCTCCTCCGTAGCTTTCATCTTCACTTCATTTGTCACAGTATCCACCGTGTCAAGTTCGATATACTCATCGGTTCCTTCCGGCAATCGCCGCTTTTTCAACACATGCTCTACCACACGCTTGATAATATAGTACAGTACCGCAAAAATCGGTACACCAAATAACATACCAATGACGCCAAAACTTCCGCCAAACAACAGGATTGCAAAGATAACCCAGAACGGGCTCAGACCAGTCGTATTTCCAAGGATCTTCGGACCAATAACATTTCCGTCCACCTGCTGTAAAACAATGATGAAGATAATGAAATAAAGACCTTTCATCGGATCTACCAAAAAGATCAGGATCACACTTGGAATCGCGCCGATATACGGTCCAAAAAACGGGATGATATTCGTCACACCAACGATTACGCTGACCAGTGCCACATACGGCATACGCAAAATAGCCAGTCCAACAAAACAGATACAGCCAATGATCAGCGAATCAATAATCTTTCCGATGAAAAATCCACCAAACACATCATCTGCTTTTCGTATCACTTCCATGACCACATTTCCGTAACGTGGACGGAAGATCGCATAAATAATTTTCTTTAACTGACCAATGAATTTTTCTTTGGTCATTAACACATATACAGCAACAATAAAACCGATGATCACATTAAAGATTGCTCTTACGACGTTATAAACACCGGTTGTGATACTTGCAATAAAATCAGACTGCTGCAACACATTTTTGCGCAGCCAGTCTTCCAGATAAACCGATGCATCCGCAATGAACGTATCCAGCTTTCCTGATATAGCACTGTTCTGTTTGGTCAGACGATCCACCCATTTCGTTAGATTTTGGACTTTTTCACCCATACTCGTGACGATATCTTCAATACAAACTACCAGCCGTGGAATGATCAACCAGATCAGTACCACAATGATTGCCAAAAAGATCGCCATGGCAAAAGCTACCGACGCTGCCCGGATTTTCTGACACTGTTTGCGTGTCAGTTCTTTTGATTTTTGTCTGCTTCTTTTATATAAAAAACGTTCAAACCATTTCATGATCGGATTAAGCAGATATGCCACGATCACTCCTACTAAAATGGCCTGAAGACTCTGTAAAATCTTTTGGAAACCGGAAAATAATCCGTCAAATCGAAGTACCACAAAAAAGATTGCGATACAGACCACAACTATCAAAATGACAGTCAGGCCAATCGCCAGATATGGTCGGATATCCAGATTTACTTTCTTTTTCTCCGGTTGTTTCTCAGTTGCAGTATGTTCTTTTTTTGTTTCTTCCTGCATGCTAAAATTGCCTTTCTAAAAATCTCCCAAACTCAATCGTGATAGCTGAAATAAGTATACCATACTTTTTCTGCACATAACAGAATTGTTCGCAAAAAAATCAAAAAGAATCCCGTTTCCAGGATTCTTTTCGTTTTTCTTTATCCGTTGTTTATACAATCTTAAGGATCTTTTTAATCTCTGTAATAATTGATCAGGCAGCCTTTCAGAATGATGGTTCTCTCATCCTCTGTCAGATCACCCATTTTCAGAGTAAACGGTTTTAATTCACCGTCTTTTACTACGTATGCTTCGATATCTGTCAGCTTGTCCTCGATGGCTTTGCGCACATTCGGTACAAACAGATAATCACCGTTTGCAAATGGGAGATCTCCTTCCGGAATCAGGAATGGAAGCATACCCCAGTTGATCAGGTTGGAACGATAACGTTTGGTTGCGTACTCGTTGGCAATGTTTGCCCATCCGCCTAATACTTTCTGGCAGGAAGCAGCCTGCTCTCTGGCAGAACCGTCACCCGGTTTTACTGCAAAAATCGTACTTCCGATACCGAAGTTCTCACAGTTCAGATCCGGGTATTTTGCCTTAATGGTCTCAATGACCGGTGCAAGCTCCGGAAGTGCCTCCGTCGGTTTCTCACCGGCGATTCTTGCTTTCTCTGCTTTCTGAACTTCTTTTGCCCGACCTACATATTCCGGATCCTTTCTGGACAGGGCGAACTCAGCCAGTGCCAGCGGATTGGAACGATAAGAAGATGTCTCACCGGACGGGATCAGCTCATCTGTTGTAGTAACCGGATCATGGATCTCAGATACCACTTTCAAAACCAGATTGTCTGTCAGTGCGCTCATTGCCGGCCAGTCTTTGATGTTTGGTCCGAATTTCAGTTCTTCGTTCGGATCAGCCACACCTTTGCTGTCAAATACACGGTTCTCATAAATTGTTTTATCAAAGAAATATTTCGGTCCTGTGTATTCTACATCCAGATCTGTAGCCGGTGTCAGATAACCTTTGTTTGCAGCGGTTGCAGCGATGGAACGTGCATCCATCAGTGCTACGGAAGCGATCTGTCCATTCTGCAGTTTGGAACCTTCACGGTTCGGGAAGTTTCTGGTTGTATGACGGATACTGAATCCGTTGTTATTCGGTGTATCACCGGCACCGAAACATGGTCCACAGAATGCAGTCTTCATAATTGCGCCTGTCTCCATGATCTTAGCTGCGGCACCATTTTTTACTAATTCCATGTAAACTGGCATACTTGCCGGATATACGCTTAAAGTAAACTCATCCGGTCCGATGCTCTTGCCATTCAGAATGTCAGCAGCGGCACAGATATTTTCAAATCCACCACCGGCACATCCTGCGATAATTCCCTGATCTACATATAATTTTCCGTTGCGAATCTTATCTCTTAATTTGTACTCTACGGCTCCATCCAGACTTACTAACGCGTTTTTCTCAACTTCAGCCAGAATTTCTTCCAGATTTGCATTTACTTCATCAATGGTATAAGTATTGCTTGGGTGGAACGGCATAGCGATCATTGGTTTGATCTCGCTTAAGTTCACCTCAACACAGCCATCGTAGTAAGTAACTGCTTCCGGTTTCAGTTCTGCATAATCTGCAGATCTGCCGTGAATATCATAAAACTCTTTAATTTTTTCATCTGTAACCCAGATAGAAGACAGACAGGTTGTCTCTGTGGTCATAACATCCACGCCGATACGGAAATCTGCGCTTAAGGATGCAACACCAGGTCCGACAAACTCCATAACTTTGTTATTTACATAACCATTTTTAAATACCGCTCCAATGATTGCCAGAGCCACATCCTGCGGGCCAACACCTTTCATCGGTTCACCGGTCAGGTAAATTGCTACTACACCCGGCATTTTGATGTCGTATGTTTTGCACAGTAACTGTTTTACCAGCTCCGGACCACCCTCGCCCATAGCCATAGTACCAAGGGCACCGTAACGTGTATGGGAGTCAGAACCAAGGATCATTTTGCCACCGCCGGCAAGCATTTCACGGGCAAACTGATGGATAACTGCCTGATGAGGCGGTACATAGATTCCGCCGTATCTCTTTGCACAGCTCAGTCCAAACATGTGGTCATCTTCGTTGATGGTTCCGCCAACCGCACACAGACTATTGTGGCAGTTTGTCAGTACATAAGGAACCGGGAATTTCTCCAGTCCTGACGCACGTGCTGTCTGGATGATACCGACAAATGTGATATCATGGGAAGTCAGCTTATCAAATTTAATCTGAAGCTGCTCCATATTTCCGGAAGTATTGTGTGCTTTCAAAATACGATATGCCATTGTACCGGTTGCAGCTTCTGCAGCGGTCACTGTTTTTCCTGTTTTTGCCGCAAGACATGCTGCAGCCTCCTGATTATCTTCGATAATCTCCGTTCCATTGAGCAGATATACACCATTCTCATGTAATTTTATCATGGTTCTGGCCCTCCTTAGAAAATTCTTTTTTACAAACTCTTAATTCCAATATTATAATAAGGCACAAAATAAAAAGCAAGTTTTTTCACTTCAACTCATTAAAGTTTCTGTTTATTTCTCACAGCGGCTTTGATACAGATTTCCTTACGGTAAACCCATATCTGGGCACAGACGGTGTAAAACCATTTGTAGACGTATGCAACAGCCATGACAGAGGCCTTTTCGTTCTGGTAAAGACCTCCAATCCTTCCAGCGGCGAGTTTCAGGACCGCTTGATCGACGGACGTCCGCTTTACGAGTGGGTGGCAGAGAAGGTAGTAGAGTGGGGCAATGCTTCCATGGATGGAGATTACAGCAATGTAGGCGCAGTAGTAGGAGCAACCTATCCGGAGATGAGCCGTATTTTAAGAAATCTCATGCCTCATACCTATTTCCTGGTACCGGGCTACGGCGCTCAGGGAGGTACTGCTGAAGACTTAAAGCACTGCTTTAATAAAGACGGTTTAGGAGCCGTTGTAAATTCCTCCAGAGGTATTATTGCGGCCTACAAGCAGGAAAAATATAAAAAGTTCGGTACAGAGCATTTTGCAGAGGCATCCAGACAGGCTGTGATGGATATGGTGGCAGATATTAACAGCGTACTGTAAGATGAATTACGGCATCAGGACGGAAATGGAAATAGGAGAATGTTCATGGCAAAGTTAAAGATGACAGCCTCTGTGGTTTCACAGGCACAGCTGGCTGAAGGTATTTATGATTTAAGACTGAAGGCCCCGGAGATTGCGTCACAGGCAGCGGCAGGACAGTTTGTATCCGTCTATTCCAAAGACGGCTCCCGTCTGCTTCCAAGACCCATCAGCCTCTGCGGAATCGACAAAGAGGCCGGACAGCTGCGTCTGGTATATAGAGTAGCAGGGGCAGGCACAGAAGAGTTTTCTGCATTGAAGGCAGGGGATACGGTCGATATCCTGGGGCCTCTGGGAAATGGCTTTTCTCTTCTGGAAGGGAAAAAAGCCTTCCTGATCGGCGGCGGTATCGGTATTCCTCCTATGCTGCAGCTGGCAAAGGAGCTGTGTGCGCTGAATGGTTCTGAAATGGTTCAGTCTGTGATCGGCTATCGCGACAGCCAGCTGTTTTTGAAGGATGAATTTGAAGCTTACGGTCCGGTTTATACTGCTACAGAGGATGGAAGCCGGGGAACAAAGGGGAATGTGCTGAATGCAATCCGCGAAAATGGACTTACTGCAGATGTGATTTATGCCTGCGGTCCGACCCCTATGCTTCGCGCCTTAAAGGCATATGCGGCAGAGAACAACATCCAGTGCTGGATTTCTCTGGAGGAGAAGATGGCCTGCGGCGTGGGCGCGTGTCTGGGCTGCACCTGCAAGAGCAAAAACGGCGGCGTGTCTGTCTGCAAGGATGGGCCGGTGTTTGAAGGGAGCGTGCTGTATGGGCTTGACTGACGTTACCCTGTGCGGCAAAACGCTGTGCAGCCCGGTCATCGCCGCGTCCGGTACCTTCGGCTTCGGCGGCGAGTACGCGGGCATCGTGGACATGAAAAAGCTGGGCGGTATCTCCGGCAAGGGGCTGACGCTGGAGGGCAAGTACGGAA